>Ga0181574_10000371_pt1 | contig 41826 bp, 38 predicted proteins | sample 101ome_24_FD_145600 | JGI IMG/M metagenome (GOLD analysis project Ga0181574, IMG submission 145600) | Coastal salt marsh microbial communities from the Groves Creek Marsh, Skidaway Island, Georgia - 101410AT metaG (spades assembly) | ecosystem: Environmental > Aquatic > Marine > Intertidal zone... | reverse complement strand
TGAAAGAAAAACCTGAAAATTTACGTATTCGTGTAGTTATTCCTGCGTTCAACGAGGAAAAATCGATTCCATTGGTGATCCGTGATATTCCTCAGCAATGGGTAGATGAAGTGATTGTCGTGAGCAATGGTTCTAACGATGACACGGATAGAGTGGCAGCAGAAGAGGGAGCGACTGTTCTGCGAGAGGACCGTAAGGGCTATGGCTGGGCTTGTCTTTTAGGAATTGAGCATGCTGTAACTAAAGGAACGGATATTATCGTTTTTTTAGATGGCGATTATTCTGATTATCCCCAGCAAATCCCGGATGTGTTAGCACCTATATTGGAAAAAAACATTGATTTAGTGATTGGTTCGCGGGCATTAGGAGAAAGAGAAAAAGGTTCTATGACTATTCCGCAAATCTTTGGAAATTGGTTGGCAACAAATATGATGGCGCTTTTTTATGGGGTGAAGTATACTGATTTAGGACCTTTTCGCGCTATGAAAGTGGAGAAATTATTAGCCCTGAATATGGACGATAAAACCTATGGTTGGACAATTGAAATGCAGATCAAAGCAGCCAAACATCAATTTTCATATGCTGAAGTTCCTGTTAATTATAAAAATAGAATTGGCACGTCTAAAGTCAGCGGAACAATTAAGGGTACAGTGATGGCAGGTATCAAGATAATTGTTGCGGTATTTAAGTATAAATTAGGAAAATGATAGGAATAATAGATATAGCTCAAAATACGGTGTCTTGGATGTTTGATTGGGGTGACGCATATGGTGAGGAACATTTTTGGTCGCATAATTTGGCGGTTGTAATTCTTATTGCATATGGTTGTTGCTTGTCTTTTATCTTTATGTATAGCTTGGTACCGTTGTATTTGGCTATCCGTTATATCAAAAGCCATCAGGAGGAATACCCAGATTAAGAGCAGATGGCTGATGATGAATTATAATATGTTTGAATTCAAGAATCAACGACAAACAAGTTACTCCATTGAAGAAACTAGATCTTATGTGGCAAAGTAAAACGATTATTCTTAGCGCGATTTTGTTGTTCCTGAGTGCCGCAGGATATGTTCTGTTAGGCTACTTTACCACACAGGAAAATTTCTTCGTGAATTTCGCGTTTTATTCGATTACATTTGGTGCATTCATCGGCCTTTATTTATTGCGCGATTCGTTCTCTTCAAAAACGCTGTGGAAGTTGACATTATTGATGCACGGAATTCTGTTGTGCTCAATCCCCACGTTATCTCCAGATGTGTACCGATTTTTGTGGGATGGAGAATTAATTGTAAAAGGAATACATCCATATGCATTTACACCAAATGAATTAGTCAATTCGGGTAACTTGGAGATGACTCCGTATATGTCACAACTATACACGTCCATAACCGATTTATCGAGAGTGAACTATAGTGTTTATCCAACATTGAATCAGTTCTATTTCTTTATTCCAGCTGTGTTGACGGAAAGTGTCTTCTCAGGCATACTCGTGATGCGTATTATCATGTTGCTGACCTTGATTATTGGAATATATTTTATTCAGAAGACGTTGGAGGAACTTTTAATACCAGAAAAACAGGTCTTTTTATTTGCATTAAATCCTTTACTCATCATTGAAGCAACGGGAAATTTACATTTTGAAGGCGTTATGTTTTCCTTATTCGCGATTGCTCTTTATTTTATGGTGAGAGAGAAGTGGTGGGTTTCGGCTTTATTTGTGGCATTGGCGATTAACGTAAAACTGACTCCCTTGTTGTTACTGCCCTTCTTTTTAAATTATTTGGGCTGGAAGAAATCGATGTTATTTTACTTAATCACCTTGAGTTCTTCCGCTGTACTATTGATGGTTTTTCTTTGGCCATCAATGACAGCTAACTTTCTGCAAAGTGTTGAGCTCTATTTCAATAATTTTGAATTCAATTCATCCTTTTATCGGTTTTCTACGTATTTATTTCGACCGATTCTGATCTACGATACAGCATTTATAATTGGGCCTTTGCTTTCAAAAATAGCGTTAATAGTAATTCTTCTTTTAGCCATATATTCGTTAAAAAAAGTAAGAGAATCGTTGTTTATGTTCTTTTTAACGGGATACGTTGTGTATCTTCTTTTTTCTACAACTATTCATCCGTGGTATTTAATTATTCCTTTAGGATTTTGTGTTTATACACGTTATAATTTCATGATTTACTGGTCCTTTATTGTTTTTTTAAGTTATTCCTTCTATGCTTTGGGGAATAGTAAATGGGTCGATGTATTAGTGGCAATTGAGTATATCGGATTGCTCATTTTTCTTCTTTTGGAGTACAAAAAAAGAGGTCCAATAAAAGACCTCTTTGCCCGATTGCCCAGACCTTAAATTTAAAAGGCTCTACTGAATCCTGCAGCTCCTATTGCAATTCCAGCGATAAGGGATAATCCGAACATGACAATCATAATGATGACTGCGGTTTTCCAGAACGTATAATAGCTTAATGCAAATTTCTCCATATTAGGGTTCGCTCCTTGAATCGAATTGGCTTGATTTAATAGCAAGATGCTCAAGTAAATGTATGCACCGGCAATCATGAGGTAAAGGAATCCCATTAGAGGGATCGCAATAAACATTCCTATGCCCCCTAATGCCATAAATCCGCCACCGATAAATCCGAGTATAGCTACAGCTTTTACCCAGCCTGAGGCTTTGCCTAAATGCTGCAATGCTTGCGATGAAATATCATTCGTGTTGGTTATATTGTCTAATACGTCTTCATTCATTTTTTAAATTGTTTTGTTATTACTGTTCAAAAAAAAAGGTGAAGTAAGCTTCACCTTTCTTTTATTGATAGGGATAATACTAATTATAATTTTCTAATTCATTCAGCGCATCTTGTAAATCATTGCTATTTTGAATAGCCTCTTCAAAAACACCAACTGCGCTGGTCAAAAAGACCGCCACAACGATAACCATAACTAACCAAATAGCTATTCCTATAATTCCTGTAACTAATCCAGCCTTTGCAGAGCCTGCTCCAGCCGTATTCGGATTTGCTTTAATTTTGTTTTTAGCAACAACCGCAAAGATTATTGCAAGAACACCGCAAACAATTCCAATAAAAGAAAGCCAAAATAAAACAATAGAACAGATACCTAAAATTAAAGAGGCAGTCGCCATTCCATTTCCTTGTGGAGCTCCAGCTCCATCTAAATTTGCATTTTCAGACATAATAATAGTTTTTAGTTTTGTCAAACATACAGAAATTATTTTAACAAATTTTAATACTTGTTGAAAAGTTTGTTTTTTTGTTGACAGTGCTCATTTAGAAAAAGTTGAAGATTTTTTTGTTGTATAATTCAAAAGTTAGAACTGTTTTTCTAAATTAAGTAAGATTGAAATTAAGAAAATGGACTTTTTCTCAATAAGTTCTTCGGATGCACAGAAAAGTTTTACTAGATTTGAAAAAAAAACACGATGAAAAAGATAGTATTAGGAATTTTTGGAGCAGCTTCGTTGGCGCTTACTTCTTGTGGTGGTGCAGTTGATTACTCAGGAGCGGCAGATGCAATGTGTAAATGTATGGCGGAAAAAGACGCTGAAGAAAAAGGTGAATTTGATCTTGGAAGAGATGTGGATTATTCGTTTTGTGCGTTGGATGTAATTATCGAGCACAGCGTGGACATTACGGAAGAGGGCTTTGGAACTGCATTGAATGAAAAATGTTCAGATTTAAATGACTTACACAAAGAATACATTAGTACGTCTGCTGAATAATTGAAATCTTTTTTAAGATATGACCTCAGCTATTGCCGGGGTTTTTCTTTTTAGGAGCCAATCTATGAAGGTCGCAATTGTTGGTGGAGGAGCAGCTGGTTTTTTTGGGGCAATTCATGTTAAATTGAATTACCCAGCTGCAACGGTACATATTTTAGAAAAGTCCGCTAAGGTATTGTCTAAAGTGCGCATCTCAGGCGGCGGTAGATGTAATGTCACAAATGCGCAAGCTTCTATTTCGGAATTGGCCAAGGCTTATCCTCGCGGTGGAAAGCAACTTAAAAAAGTGTTTCCTCAATTTTACACACAACACACGATAGAATGGTTCGAATCTCGGGGGGTTGAGTTAGTCACTCAAGCGGATCAATGTATCTTCCCGAAATCCCAGGATTCACAAACTATTATTGATTGTTTTCTAAGTGAAGCAGAACGGCTGGGTATACTAATCAAAACGTCTTGCGGGGTAACTGCCTTATCTCAGTCGAGAGAGAGATTGGCGCTTACGCTATCAAACGAGGATGTCATTCAATATGATAAAGTAATTCTAGCCACTGGCGGTTCGCCTAAATTGACTGGTTTGGACTGGTTGGCGCGCCTGGGACACAAAATTCAAAGCCCTGTCCCTTCTTTGTTTACGTTTAACATGCCACAAGAACCTATACGCAATTTAATGGGGGTGGTTGTTGAAAATGCCATCACGAAAATAAAAGGAGAGAAACTGACTGCTTCTGGTCCGTTATTGATCACCCATTGGGGGATGAGTGGTCCTGCCATATTGGTGCTTTCTTCTTTCGGTGCACGTTTATTGGCGGAGAAGAATTACAGGTTTGCTGTACAAGTCAATTGGGTGAATGAAATCAATCACGAAAAGGTGCTAGAACAATTGATTTCATTATCAAATGAGCACAGTGCAAAGCAAGTTCAAACTATTCGTCCATATTTTTTACCTACGCGTTTATGGTATTTCCTATTGGAAAAAGCGGAGATTCCTCAAGACAGAAAATGGTCAGAAATCGGTAAAAAGGGTTTTAATAAACTGTTGCAATTATTAACCAACGATGAATACGAAGTGAGAGGAAAAACTACCTTCAAGGAAGAGTTTGTTACATGTGGTGGTGTAAGTTTGGAATCCATAAATATGCAAACGATGGAAAGTAAGGTTATGCCTAATCTCTACTTTGCAGGAGAGCTTATGAATATTGATGCCATAACTGGAGGGTATAATTTTCAAGCTGCTTGGACCACGGGGTTTATTGCTGGGAAACTTTTATAACAGTACATCTAGAGGGGTGTACAAGCGATTAACTAACCTTCCTGAAACTGAAGCTCACTCAGGTTCGCATAGATTCCGTCTTTGACTTTTACTAATTCGTCATGACTTCCCGATTCCACAATTGAACCTTTATCGAGGACAAGAATCTTATCTGCTTTACGAATAGTTGCTAGGCGGTGAGCGATGATGATAGCACTTCTATTATTGAGCAATTCGTTAAGTGCATCCTGAACTAATTTCTCAGATTCAGCATCTAATGCAGATGTTGCTTCATCAAGAATCAGAATTTTTGGGTCTTTTAAAATTGCCCGAGCGATAGCGATGCGTTGTTTTTGTCCACCAGAGAGTTGAATCCCTCGATCTCCCACTTGTGTTTCCATTCCTTCAGGGAAGGACATGATGAAGTCGTAGGCATTGGCTTTTTTTGCTGCTTCAATCACTTCCTCATCAGTGGCGGTTTGCTTTCCAAACAGAATATTCTCTTTAATACTTCCTCCAAATAAAATCACTTCTTGAGGCACCAAAGCAATGGAAGAACGAAGGTGCGCTATGTCCATTTCATGAATTGGTGTTCCGTCAATGGAAACAGTTCCCGAATTAACATCGTAAAAGCGTAAAATTAAGGAAACAATTGTCGATTTCCCAGCTCCTGAAGACCCAACTAAAGCGACTTTCTCTCCGGTGGCTACGTCGAAAGAAAGTTGGTTCAATACCCGAATATCTTTGCGTTGCGGGTAAGCAAATTCTACTGCATCGAACTCAATTTTTCCATCAATAGGGCGTGTTAGATTACCTTGAAAAATATCTTGCTCTGTTGGTTCACCAATAATGTCCATTAGGTGTTCCGTAGCGCCAATAGCCTTTTGAATTCCTGCGTATAAATCAGGGATAGACCCAATACTTGCACCCATAAAAACAGTGAACATAACGAACGAGAAAAAATCCCCTTTATCTAATGTTGGATTTGGACCTAAGGTCATATGAAGCCCCTGCCAAATTATAAAAATGATGGCGCCGAACAAGCACATGATGATAAACGAAACAAAGAGTCCCCGCCAATTACCGCTTTTAATGTTGAGTTTCTGGATATCGTTAACTGCCTTTTTGTATCGATGCAGTAAATATCCCTCATTGGTATATGTTTTCACGTTGGTTATCCCCATCAAGCTCTCTTCGATGATGCCATTAGAATCTGCTGCTGCAGTTTGCGCTTCTTTTCCCAAACGACGTATGAATCGCCCAAATATAACGGCCACAACGGCCATCACTGGAACAGTAGCTAACATGATTAACGACAACTTCCAAGATATCATCGCAATAAAAACGATGGATCCAATGATGATGATGATTTGACGAAAGAATTCTGCGATGGTGGTTCTTAGTGTGTCTTGAATTAACGTGATATCTGAAGACAAACGACTAGTTAATTCTCCCACCTTGTGATTGTTAAAGAAATCCATTGGCATATGAAGTAAACGGTCCATCGCATCCATACGAATATCGCGTAATGTATTCTCCGTTACCCTCGTAAAAAGTATAATTCGAAAATAGGAGAAAATACTCTGCGTTAAGAATAAGAAGAGCAATAGTAGGGCTACAATATTGATGTTGTTCAGGTCAATCACCTCCAATGCAGATGTACTTGGAATTGTCCCTAGTTGAGGCCCAGAGGTATCGGTTCCACCCAAAAGTTGACCTAACAAATAGGGGAAGAATAGTCCAACAGATGAAGAGAAAAGCAGAAAAAACCACCCGATAATGAAGACACCGCGATAGGGGCGCATGTATAAAAATATGTGACGTGCTTTCTTTACGGAGTCCTTTGTTAGGGAAATGGTTTCTTTTTTTTTCTTTGGACGCAACATGCCGTGCTAAATTATAAGGGACAAAGTTAATGCTCCAGTAGCAGAATGAACAGAAAATTCTAATTATTTTTGTCTTTCGTTAGTGTGGAAACCAAAAAATCTTTATCTTTGCAATCCTCAATTGAGAAGAGATACTAATATTTTAGACATAAAGGCATGAAAAGAACATTTCAACCATCACAGAGAAAGAGAAGAAACAAGCACGGTTTCAGAAGCAGAATGGCGACAAAAAACGGTCGTAAAGTATTGGCTGCTCGTAGAAAAAAAGGTAGAAAGAGATTAACTGTTTCTGACGCGAAGTTAGCGAAACGTTAATCCATTAAGTAAGTATATAAGAAAAAGTCCGTAGCAGATTGTTACGGACTTTTTCTGTGTTTAAGAATTTCTCTTTTTGGATTATTGTTGGCGCTGTACTATTAATGTTGCCAACTAAACACTGAGTCCGTAAACTGGTGCTGCTGAGGTGAGGATACCATCGCGTATTTAAGAAGCAGGTGATTTTGCCTCAAGAATAAATTCATCTGTTATCATTTCGCCTTCGTCTTTCTTGTTCGCATCGAGTAACACTTCCCCTTAATTTGCGTCCACCATCTGAATACTTTTAATAGACGGTACTTTCATGAGTTCAATGAAATATGTGTTCACTTGTTCAAGGCTGTTCTATTATATTATCATTTCATTTCTTGCGACACATGTAAGGGTTTCAATCATCTGGTTAGCATGCGATATCGTGTTGGAATTCAATCTCGCTTGATGCTTCAATTCTAATTGAGAAATTGGTTCAGCATTTACCTTTTCTAAACGATTATTACTAAGTATACCTCATAGGATGCCGATTAGTAGCGCACCTAAGAGTAGAAAGGTCATAGGATGTTTTTGAAAGTTATTCTTACTAGATTCAGTGTGCTCTTTACTAAAGGTGTCTTCTGATGTTAATTTATCTTCTTTAATGGGTGTTATTTTGTTGTTAATCTACTTTCTTAAATATAAGTGTTCCCGTTGTGTTTTCCAAAATAAGTAGCTGTTCTTTTCGCATATAACGTACCGGGCCAGAGAGAATGGAAAATATTTCTCGTTCAATTTTCGATTCATCTGCACAATACATTTTGGTGGCAGCAATGGGACTCAAGTGGATTTTTTGGTAACTAAAGCTTAATTGTGCATTGAAATTGTTACACCCACCAAATCCAGACAATGTTTTATCCTTTAAGTTGATCTCCATATAAGGTACTTGTTTCCGAAATAGTGAAGGGTCAATAGACTCATTATTGAGTTCTGATAATGCCCAGATGTCAAATAAGTGAGGAGCTCCATTGTATATTCCACAACCGGAGAAAGTAGATTTCTCGGTTGTATTGAGTTTTTCAAGTATAATGTCTGTTACAAATCCATTTTCGTTGCAAGGAGCCGCATCAATTGTAATCGCAGCACGATAAAATTCTGTTTCACCGAATATTTTAACCACGTTGATTCCTTGAGCGAGAATCTCTGGTTGAGCGGGCGCTCTGAAAATAAGTTTTTCGTTTTTAGATGTAAAAATTATCTCTTCACCAAAACGGATAGAAAGCTTCCAAGTAGAATCGGTATCATATGCAGTGAAATCAGCTTGATAAGCTGATGGGTGAAGTTTAAAACTATCTGAGAAATCGGTTTCTGTCACTTTTTTAGATGAATTACACGATGACGAAAGAAGGGTGAGCCCCAAGCCGATTATTACAAACAGGTTGAAGAATAGATTTTTCATGGTTTACTTTTGAGTTTATATGCAATTTCTAGGCCTTTTTAAAGTAAAAAAGTTCTTTATCGAGGTTTAGCCACTCCAACGTGGAATTGCAAAGAATATCGTCAATCACATCGGGAGGTAGGTTGCTCTCTTCTATGAATTTACCAATTTCTAAATCACCAAGCGGAAATGGGTAGTCTGTGCCAAGACATACTTTAGTACTGCCTTGCATCTTAAGAATATAGTTAAGTAAATCAATATCATGTGTAATGCAGTCCACCCAGAATTTACCAACGTATTCCCTAGGATTAATAGGGTTATCAATGGCTACTAGATCTGGTCGACAATTGAAACCATGTTCAATTCGACCTAGGGTAGGAAGGAATGATCCGCCGGCATGAGAGAAACAGATGCGCAGTTCGGGAAGTCGCTCTAAAACTCCACCAAAAATCAATGAACAAGCTGCACGTGATGTCTCAGCAGGCATGCCTACTAACCAGGGTAACCAGTATTTTCTCATACTATCGAATCCCATCATTTGCCAAGGGTGGATCATTATCGCTAAGCCGAGTCGAGCACATGCTTCGAAAATAGGGAAGAACTTTTCTTCGCTGAGGTTTTCATCGTTGATGTTGGAGCCAATCTGAATTCCAACAAGCCCGATTGATTTGATGCGTTCTAATTCGCGCATTGCGAGATCACTATCTTGCATAGGAACCGTACCTAAACCAATATAGTTTTTTGGATAGAGCGTTACCAATTCCGCAATATGATCGTTCAAAAAACGACTCAGCTCAAGGCAGTCAGCTGGTTTTGCCCAATAGGAAAACATTACTGGAATGGTGCAAACTACTTGTGTCTGAGTACTAAAATCTTGGTACTCTTGGATACGGATTTTCTCGTCCCAACAATTTTCTTCAATGGTACGAAAGAACTTCCCCCCTTGCATCATATCAGCTTTCCCATCATCGCGGTGATTGAGATAAATGAAATCACCATAACCGAATTTTTTTGTCCAGTCGGGAACCTGTTTCGGAATAATGTGGGTATGCATATCAATTTTTAGCATGTCAAGCGCTTTATTGTTCGGTGCGTGAAGATAGAAATAATTATGCGATTTGCGGAAGTCGCAGGAAAAGAGCAGTGTCTTTTTGTAGGAATACCTGTTATTTAAATCATTCCTTGATGCTAAGTTTTAAGCTTGGTTTTATTGGTGCATTGCGCTTGTTCCATTCTGATTATATTGAGAAGCGCATTGTTGACTAAAGTGGTCGGTCGTGAAAATCTTTGGTCAGTTCTTTATACTTTTCGGAGTAGGTTCCGTCCATTTTTCTCACTGTGATAGAGCTGCTTAATTGTTGATGTATATCTGTCTTGAAGCCTACTTCGAAAATGATTCTACTGGGAATAAAGGGCTTGCCGAAAAGAGTGATTTCTTTTCGAACGGAGAGTCCTGCTTGTTCAAAAAGCTGTTCAGATTCTTCTTTTCTTCGGTATGGAAGGATTAGCCAGATAGAACCAGTTGTCGAAAGGAGTTCAGCGGATTGAGTGATGAGTTCCATCAGTGGCAAGCTCTTTGAGTTTCGTTGTCGAACTCTGTTGGTGTTAGGTGAGTGATACGTTTCCTCATAGAAAGGTGGATTAGAAACAATGACATCGAACGAACACTCACTTTTAAACTGTGAAAGAGATGATTGTACGGAGATTAAGCGAGACGACCATCGCGATTGTTCGAAATTCGTATGGGCCACATTAATGGATTCGGAATCAATGTCTATTCCGACAATTTTAGCTTTTGGAAAGCGTTGCGCACACATGAGTGCGAGTACTCCTGAACCAGTTCCGATATCTAAAATGGAAGTAGCGTTTTGGTTGGAGGAAACTAGAGCGCCTAAAACCATGCTATCAGTTCCAATAGGATGAACAGATTTCGATTGATAAACAGAGAAATACTTAAACTTAAAAATAGACATGGATTAGTCTAGATACATTTGAATCAAACCGATAGGTGCATCAATTTCGAGAATTTTTATGGTTCTGTCAACACGCACAATGATTTCTTTACGCATAGGAATTAAAACTTCCTTACCCTTTGCGTCAATTTGAATTAAGGGGTTTACTTGTAAATCGATGATTTGAGAAAGTGTACCAACTTCACCAAAGTTTTTGTCAATAACCTTGTAACCAATAACTTCATGGTCGTAGAAGTCGTTTCCTTCTAATGCAGGTAATACAGTTAGGGGTAGGAATAATAACTTTCCAAGAAGAGGTCGGGCGAGTGTTTCAGAGTCCACTCCTTCAAGTTTAACACGTGCAAAGCCTTTTCCGTTAAGCGTGATACGCTCTACAAAAAATGGCGTTAAGAATCCGTTGATTTCAATAAACAGCGCGTCGAGTGAAGCGTATTGTTCAGGATATGTAACGTCAAAAAAAAGCGAAACTTCACCTTTAAATCCGTGAAGTTTCGCTACATGACCTAAGTTAAAGCAATCTGCTTTATTCATAAGGAATATTTATTCAGCTGCTTTTTCCTCGTTATTTTCTTCATCAGTTGCTGCTGAAGCTTCTTCTGCCGTTTCAGCCGTTGGAGTCTCTTCAGCCGCAGGAGTTTCTTCTGCCACAGGAGCTTCTTCAGTTGCCTCTACCACTTCTTCTGCCGCAGGAGTTTCTTCAGTTACTTCCTCTACAACCGGAGCTGCTGCGGCTGCAAGAGCTGCTGCACGCTCTTCATTTTTCGCTTTTTCAGCCTTTAAACGATCAGCTTCTGCCTTTTGAACTGCTGTAGAAAGTCCTGATCTCTTAGCTTCTACTTTAGCTTCTTTTTCTTTCACCCACGCTTCAAAACGCTTGTCTGCTTCTTCTGCTGTGAAAGCACCTTTTTTAACTCCTTTGTCCAAGTGGTTTTTGTACAAAACACCTTTGTAAGAAAGGATTGCACGAGCTGTGTCAGACATCTCAGCACCTATACCAACCCATTCCAATGTCTTATCAAAATTGATATCGATTGTTGCGGGATTAGTGTTTGGATTGTAAATACCTAATTTCTCGATGAATTTACCGTCACGTTTTGCACGTGAGTCAGCTACTACTACATGAAAGAAAGCGTATCCTTTCTTTCCGTGTCTTTGCAATCTAATTTTTGTTGCCATAATGTTTTATTGGTTGGGGTACGAAAACCCCGATTAATAAATTAATTAATTGAGGCGGCAAAGATAATGCATTTCTTTGATTTAGCAAATAAATAGTAAAAATAAGCAAGTCAATACCAAATAGATGCTTTCAATTGCCTAGTTTTATCAAAAAAACACGTAATGAAGCTACATTTATTTATTTTTTTCATGTTGGTTATTTGTGGAGTTACTGTTGGGCAAGTATCCTCGAACTATACCATCCAGCACAATGGGATTGCACGCGAATATCGCGTATATGTTCCCTCGATATACGATGGATCCACGGCAGTTCCGTTAGTGTTTAATTTACACGGATACACCTCTGATAATGTTTCGCAAGAGTTCTATGGTGACTTCCGTCCTATTGCAGACACCGCTAATTTCATCCTCGTTCATCCGAATGGAACCTTCGACCAATCGAATAATCGATGGTGGAATGCATTTGACGTTCCGGGAGTAGATGATGTTGGATTTATCTCAACACTTATAGACGAAGTTTCTGGAAGCTATAACATTGATGGAAACTGTATTTACAGCACAGGAATGAGTAATGGTGGTTTCATGAGTTATGAATTGGCTTGTACCCTTGGTCATCGAATTGCTGCTGTTGCTTCTGTTACTGGAACTATGACATTGAATAAACTCGGTTCTTGCAATCCAATAAAACCGACACCTGCACTACAAATTCATGGGACTTTGGATCCAACTGTTCCATACAATGGTAATGCGCAATATGGTGCCATTGAAGATGTAGTCGATTTTTGGGTAAATCAAACAGGAAGTAATCCAATACCTCAATTCACCGCGGTGCCGAATGTTAATACCACGGATGGTTGCACTGCAGAGCACTATGTTTATTTAGGTGGACAAAATAATTCCTCTGTTGAATTTTATAAAGTGATTAGTGGAGGGCATACCTGGCCAGGAGCTCCAGTAACAATTGGAACAACAAATCAAGATTTTGATGCGAGTGTAGAAATCTGGAGATTCTTCCGTAAGTATAAATTGGATGACCTATTGGATGTGTCGGAGTTTCAAACTGTGGAGTTAAACTTATATCCAAACCCTTCTGAGGGAAGTGTGTTTGTTGAGACAAACGTGCCTTGGGATGTGTTGAATGTAGTGGATTTAACGGGAAGAATAGTGCGGTCGATTGCAAACTACTCGGAGACAGTGTTGATCGAAGGATTAGATACAGGTGTGTATGCTGTTCAAATTGAGATTGGAAATACAAAAACCACCAAAAAATTGGTGGTTCAGATCTAATTTAGGCATTCAAGTGGCGAGATCTTTACCCGCCACTTGAGTCCTGTAAGTTTTATTTTACTTGATCAACGTGAACGTCCATTTGTGGGAATGGAATACTAAGTCCCTCTGTTTCATTGAATTTCTCGTAGACCTTCTCATTCATGTAAAAATAGACTTCCCAGTAGTCTTCTACTTTTGTCCATAATCGGACAGTAACGTTTACAGAGGAGTCTGCCAATTCACCCAGACCAATGAAGGGCTCAGGGTCTTTTAGCACTTTTGGATGATTCAAGTACAAATCCATCAGCACTTTTTTCGCCAATTGATAATCTTCACCATAAGCAAATCCAAAAGAGAAGTCTACTCGACGAATTTCTTGCATAGTGTAATTAGTGATATTGCCATTCGATAAGGGACCATTTGGAATGATAATCGTTTTATTATCAGTTGTATTCATGATGGTATGAAAAATTTGTATTTCCTTGACAATACCTGTTTCTCCCTGTGCCTCGATAAAGTCTTCTACTTTGAAAGGTTTGAAGAGTAAAATCATTACTCCTCCAGCAAGATTTGAGAGGGTTCCAGAGAAGGCCATACCAATTGCAAAACCGGCCGCTCCAAGAATGGCAACAAAGGAGGTCATTTCGACTCCTAATTGTGTGAAAACGGTAATAATGGTGAGAAGCTTAATTACGATTGCGATGAAGCTTTTAAGGAAAGTTACCAAACCGATATCACTATTTCTTTTTTCTAAAATTTTTCCTAGCGAGCGACTAATAATGCCTGCAAGTTTGAATCCGACAAAAAGGATAACTATCGCTATCAGTAAATTAATCCCCACAGAAAAAATTAAATCAATAATCTCAGATTGGGTGTAACCAAATAATAATTCTGTTTCTTTTTCCATGTGTATGTAATTTTTAGTGCAAAGTTATTGAATCACTAGAGAAGCAAAAGAGATTCTCCAATTAATTCATAAAAAATGGTTTTATTTGCTTATGTTTTTCATGTTATCCAAAATAGCGTACTTCTTCATTCAGCCATTTTCATGGGTGTTAATGTCTGTTTTTGGAGCTTTCTTTTTTAAACGTCAAAAATGGAAGTCAATTGCTAAGTGGAGTGCGGTTTTTATGCTTCTTTTTTTTAGTAATTCATTTATTTTTAAAGAGTTTATTCGACTTTGGGAGGTCGATTCTGTGAAAATCACTCAGGATAGTTCTTATGATGTCGCCATAGTTTTGGGCGGGATGTTTGAATATGACGAAAGTGCTGACCGAATTAGTGCAAGACGAGGAGCTGATCGGATCTGGCAAGCGTTAGACCTTTATCATAAAGGAGTCGTAAAGAAGTTGCTTATTTCTGGGGATCATGGGTATGTGAGTGAACGAGGATTGCATGAAGCACAACAAATCAAAGATGCACTAATTGAGTGGGGAATTCCTGAACAGGATATTATCGTGGAAAATACTTCCCGGAATACTTTCGAAAATGCACTTGAGTCCGCTAAAATCATTCAACAATCGTATCCGCATTTTGAACGTTTTTTGTTGGTGACGTCTTCCCATCACATGCGGCGTGCAAAAGCTTGCTTTGAAAAACAAAATATATCGTGTGATGTTTATCCTACTGACCAATTTACAGGAGGTAAGCGTTTTTATCACTGGGATGAATACTTTGTCCCTAATGTTGATAATTTTACGTATTGGTTTGCACTGATCAAAGAATGGGTGGGTTTTATTACCTACAAAGTGATGGGGTATATATAAGATGGTTAAAGTTGAAATTACGAATGGGTGGTACGTGCATGAGGAAAATTACATCCATCAGAACCTTGCTGAAGAAATTCTAAATACTCTTTTCCGTGAGTTACCTTGGAAATCTGGAGAAATTCAACTATTTGGTAAAGTATATATAATTCCGCGCAAGCAAGTGTACTTTTCAGAGAATCAATTGGGTTACTCATATTCAGGTAAGCAACTCTTTATTGACTTGTGGCATCCAACTGTGTTGGAGATTAAAGAGAAAGTATCAAAAGAGCTTAGCTCAGAGTTCAATGCATGTCTTGCTAATCTATATCGTAATGGACTGGATAGTAGTGGATGGCATGCGGATAACGAAAAAGAATTAGGAGAGAATCCACTCATTGCGTCACTCAGTTTTGGCGCAACCCGTCGCTTTGATTTACGACATAAAGTAACTAATGAAAAAATATCTGTAGAGCTGAAGTCGGGAAGTCTGTTTGTTATGGGGGGGGAAATGCAACATTACTGGAAGCATCAATTACCGAAGCAGCGTAAAGTACAAAAGCCACGCATTAATTTGACATTTAGAAGGATTATTTCATAAGTTCCTTTTCCTGTGTCGATAGGTGGGCCCGACTCATTCGAACCCACCGAAAACAATTACACCAATTGTATCGAATGTCTTATGGTTTCCGAAGCCGATTCCGATGAGTGAGAATTCTGGATATAGGATATTTTTTCGATGGCCTAGGTTACGAACTCCTTCATCAATGAGTAATTCCATGATGACTGAAAGCGCATCTGCAGAGCCAAATTGAAGGTTTTCACCGGTGATTTCGATTTCAGGGGCATACTTCTTAAAACGGGCGTCTGTCCTCACGTGATCTGTCCATCCTTTTCTACCAGCCTCAACGGCAAAATTCGCCGACATATCCATCAATTGTTTGTTTCTTGATAAAGGAGGTAGTGGATTTTGTTTTTGAAGAGTCCTAGTTAAACTCTTGGCATAACTACTGTTTTCCAATTCGTTGGACTTAATATAGGGTTGTGCCACCTCTGTTAAGAATCGCTTTGGTTCTTGTCGAACATAATTAACTAACTCGAAGATGCTATCCTCCATAGACGGTTGCTTCTGTGCAAAACACGACGTAGAAACTAGTGCGATTGCGAAAAGGATTTTTGTCATAGCGGGCTTTATAATGTACGTGTAACCAGAATTAATAGATACGGTTACAGAAAATAAAATCGATTATTTCCCAGTTCCTTTAAAAACTATAATGACTGTGTATAGTAAAATTTTAAAGTCCAGAGCGATGGACATATTTTTTAGATACAACAAATCATACTTCATCCGTTGAAGCATTTCTTCAACATTTTCAGCATATCCAAATTTCACTTGTCCCCAAGAGGTAATTCCTGGCTTTACTTTGTTGAGTTGTAAAAACTGTGGTTCTCTAGCAGCAATTTGATTAATAAAAAACTGTCGTTCTGGACGTGGTCCTACTAAAGACATTTCTCCTTTTAGTACGTTCCAAAATTGTGGGAATTCATCAAAACGCATTTTACGCATAGTACGTCCAATTTTTGTAATTCGAGGATCATTGCTTGAGGAAAGTTGAGGCCCTGATTGTTCCGCGTTTTGCACCATAGTTCGAAACTTAATAATGTGAAATGGTACACCATTTTTTCCAATTCGTTCCTGCCTAAAAAATACGGGGCCTTTGGAGGATGACTTGACCAGTATTGCAAGCGTAACGTACGCTGGGATGAGTATAATTATAGCGATTACAGAAACAAAAATATCGATAAGGCGCTTTACGATGAATTGCCAAAAAGGCATAATGTGCGATTCTACTTCTACGAGCAGAGCCCCGAAAATGTTGTTCATTTTCACTGATCCACTTAGTATGTCGAACATATCCGGTATAATCTTAATACGAATATCTCTTCCTTGCACAATTGAAATAAGTTGTTTCAATTTTTCATGTTCAGAACGGTCGAGTGCTATAATGACTTCTTCGATTTCATGGATTTTCAAGATGTCCTCTAATTCGCGGGCATGCCCTAGGTAGGGAAGTACACCTTCAAGATCTTTATCAATACCATTGAGATTTACAAATCCAACGAATTTATTCCCAATACCTTTTGGTAAACTTTGGATTTCATTATAAATATCAACAGCTTTCGAACTTCCTCCAATTAGTAAGGTGTTAAATCCTACTGATCGGTTGTGTATCTTTGTTACAATGAAGTACGTGATTAATAATCTCGGAACCAGCGTGAGGAAAAGGTGAATAAAGAAAACTCCTCCAATTAAAGTGTAATACGAGCTGTAATTGCTAATTTCATCATCAAGAATGGCCACGAAAAAAATGATCATAGTACCAATAAAAACAGACTTGAACGTGATAGAGAGTACGCGCATCAAGTAAAGTCTCCAGATATCGAAATATGTACCGAATAGAGTGTAAAGTATAATCCAGAATACTGGTATGACGAGCATTCCTGTATAAAACTGTTCGGATAGTTCGATGGGCATGTTTTCCACATAACTCTTCCGGAAATAATAGAAAGAAGCCCAAGAAATCGCCGCAGTCACGAAGTCCAAAAGGACGAAAAGTAGGGTTATTCCAAATGATCTTCTCATTAATAGTATACTACTTTAAGATTATCAATATAGATATACTTCGAAGTTCCTGCTTCATCTAAGAGAGCTGTAAAGCCTTGTTCATTCGTGGTGGCATTCATTCGAAATGAAACAATTTCTTTTAGGTCTAAATAAATATGTTTCCAAACGGGAGGCTCTTCTTGCGGGTTAATTTGAATATGAATATCATCGTTAAAGGTGGTTGAGCTGTAGGATAGTACTGATGTTAACATAGAGTTAGTATTCATGTAATCCATTTCCAGATATACTTCAGCACCTTGTTTGGGCAGGCTTTGTCCAAAATTTGTATAACCGATAAATAAAGAATCGGTCGGGTTTAACAAGATTGCTCCATATGAATTTCCCCATTGCAGTATCGCTGGATCGTTTTCTTTTTCAATAATAGCTTGTGAGGCTCCGTCCGTTTCAATTTTAAGTACAGCATTTTCGAAATCCTCGATGAGAAATTTGGTCTGCGCATAATATCGGGTAATCGGTGTGATTGAAATAGTATCTTCCAATAAAAGGTTAACCGAAACCGTATAAGGCTCTACAAAAGGGTATCGTTTCTTAGTATCACTAATACCATTGTTAATTATCCCTGGAAGAATAACTATTTCATGTTGGCCTTCACCAATAATCGGAATCTTGATCGGGAGTTGGAATGCGCCCAAGTATTTACCATCCATATTCACAAATGCCTCAGTTAAAGCATGAGATAATTCACCTTGAGGATTTTGAGCAAATAGATTTTCTTCTAATTGAAACGATTCAATTTTTAGCCAAGAAACTTTAGGTTGCTCTTTAGCACAACTAGACAGAATTAAGAGGGCAAGTAAATGACCGATAAGTTTCTTCATAGCACAGTTTCAGTTCTTGAAACGCGGGTTGTTATAAAATATTATGTTTGATCATACTTCCGTTATCAATTAATCTCGAAAGTATTTGATCCGCTACAGACAACGCATTTAATCCTTGCTCTAATGTAACTAGCGGCTCAGTATCATTTTCTACAGCCTGTGCAAATTTACGAAGTTCTTCTTGAATTGCATTCGTAGGTTCAACAGAAGGTTTATCGAAAACTATCTTTTTGGAAGGCTTTCCATGACCTAATTCAAGTACCATATCGAATGGACCTAGTTCCCCTTGAACATCTTCCATTTGTACAATTTCCATTTCTTTTTCCAGAAAGTCGACACTTATATAGGCATCTTTTTGGAAAAAACGTGATTTCCGCATGTTTTTTAAAGAGATTCGAGAAGCTGTTAGATTCGCCACACAACCATTTTCGAACTCGATACGGGCATTCGCAATGTCTGGGGTGTCTGATACGACTGCAACTCCTGAAGCTGAAATTCTGCGAACAGGTGAATTCACAGCACTTAATACAATATCAATGTCATGAATCATCAAATCCAGTACAACGGGAACATCTGTTCCTCTCGGATTAAATTGTGCCAATCGGTGCGTTTCAATGAATAACGGATTATTCAGGAAAGGAATTGCAGCTTGGAATGCTGGGTTGAAACGCTCCACGTGTCCGACTTGAACCTTAACATTTGCTTCTTCTGCCAATTGAAGGAGTGATTTAGCCTCATCTACGGTTTGCGTAATTGGTTTCTCGATAAATACATGAATGCTTTTTCTTATTGCAGCAGCGGCAAGCTCATAATGTGAAATCGTTGGAGTAACAATGTCAATACAATCGACAGCTTCCATCAGTTCTTCTGGACTATCAAATGCTTTGATTTGAAGCAAATCGGCTACATTTTTAGCATTTTCAGGGTCCGCATCGTAAAATCCGACGAACTCATAATGATCGGTTAGTGCTAATGCTAATTTGATATGAATTTTACCAAGATGACCAGCTCCAATTACTCCAAATTTCAACATAGTATAACATTTTGTACAAAATTACTGCACAAAACGGTACTATCTGCGCAGAAAAAAGCTATTTATTAACAACCAACTATTCATGTGAAGTGGGTGATTGTTCGAGTAAATTTATCTACATTGGCCTAAAAAAAAGAATGAAACAACCCTTAGTAAATCCGACGAATGAGCAGAATGACCCAACATTGCAAGAGCTCGTTGATTTTTATAATGAAACGTTAGGATTTTGTCCGAATAGCGTTAAAACAATGTATCACCGTCCAAGAATCGCCTATGCTTTTATTGAGATGAATAAGGCTGTTATGGAAAATAAAGGTAGGGTGACCAGCGCTTTAAAACGGTTGATAGGTTATATCAGTAGTCATGCCGCTGGTTGCAGATATTGCCAAGCACATACAATTCGAGCGGCTGAACGATATGGTGCGGAGGTTCAGCAGCTTGAAAATATTTGGTCGTATCGAACACATGAGGCCTTTAGCGATGCAGAGCGTGTTGCATTGGATTTAGCTTTGGCAGCTTCCTCAGTTCCGAACGCTGTTGATGAATCCCTTTCTGAGCGTATGCGTCAGTACTGGAATGAAGGAGAAATCGTCGAAATACTAGGCGTAATTGCACTATTTGGTTATTTGAATCGATGGAACGACTCTATGGGGACAACGTTAGAGGGACCTGCTAAAGAGTCTGGAGAGCAATTGTTGCATTCAGATGGCTGGAATGCAGGAAAACATAACTGATATAACAAGCTGAGGGAAGATTTATTCACCCCTAATTGCAGCAATACCTGGTAATTCTATTCCTTCTAAATATTCGAGCATTGCCCCACCTCCCGTTGAGACATAACTCACTTGATCTGCTAGGTCATATTTATTGATAGCAGCGACTGAATCTCCACCTCCAATCAAAGAAAATGCTCCTTTCTTGGTGGCTTCAACAATGGCATTCGCTACGACAATTGTGCCTTGCTGAAAGTTGTCCATTTCAAATACTCCCATGGGGCCATTCCAAAGTAGGGTAGCTGATTGTTCAATCACTTTACAAAATGATTCTGCACTTTTTTCTCCAATATCAAGTCCCATCCATCCATCTGGAATATTGTTTATGTCAACAACTTGGGTGTTTGCATCATTTGAAAATGTATCGGCAACTTTTGTATCAGTCGGCAAGCAAATGACTGTGTCGTGTGTCTTGGCTTTATCTAGAATTGATAAGGCAATATCTAAATAATCATCCTCTACCAAAGAAGAACCTATTTTCCCACCTTCAGCTTTAGCAAATGTATATGCCATACCTCCTCCAATGATGAGGTAGTCGACTTTTTCTATGAGACGCTCAATAATGGTGATTTTTGAACTGACTTTTGCTCCTCCAACGATCGCTGTTACAGGTTTTTTATCGCTATTTAATACTAAGTCAACATTCTTAATTTCATTCTCAAGCAGCAAACCAAACATTTTATCGTTCTGGAAAAATTGTGCTATAATTGCTGTACTTGCATGCGCTCGGTGAGCTGTTCCAAAAGCGTCGTTGACATATACATCTCCATGTCTAGCAAGTTGTTCAGCAAACGTTTTGTCTCCAGCTGTTTCATGCTGAAAGAACCGTAGGTTTTCAAGTAATACAACTTGGCCAGGCTGTAGTTTAGAAGTCAAAGCCTCCGCTTCTGCGCCGATGCAAGAATTTGAAAATAAAATAGGTAAACCGAGTAGATTCGAGAGGTGCGGTACAATATGTTTTAACGAGAATTTATCTTCAGGACCCAATTTTGGTCGACCTAAGTGCGACATCAGTACGACACTACCACCATTTTTCAGGATCAGTTGAATCGTAGGGAGTGCAGCGCGGATACGCGTATCATCTGTAATTTCAAAGTTCTCACTGTTTAACGGTACATTAAAGTCAACGCGAATTAAAGCTCTCTGTCCTTTAAAATCATAGTTGCTAATCGTTTGCATAATCGTCAGTTTGGAGTGCAAAAATAATACGTTTTTTTTAGTTTTAGAATAAATTGAATACAGTTCTACAGGTCAAATGAATGAAGTGGTTTGTTGACTTCTTATTCGAAACGCTGAACGATTGGGCTCTTCTATTCTCCGGCTATCCTCAGGGCTGCTCCAGTCATCACTTTTCATTCTAAATAATTGAAGATTTCACTGTAGTTTTGCGCAAATTGAAAACAATCGTTGCATATGATTGTCAATAGGATAAAATATTTAGCATGAGAAACTTGTTTTTATTAGGAGTTCTGTTTTTAACATCGCTTGGTTTTTCTCAGCAGTTCACAATCAGTGGATCAATCACCGATTTGAAAAATGGGGAGGATTTATTTGGTGCCTCGGTTATTGTTAAGGAGTTAACAAATACAGGGGCGCAAGCAAATGTATATGGTTTTTACTCATTGTCTCTTCCGAAAGGAAACTATACCCTGGTATATCGCTATTCGGGGTATGAGGACGTGGTGAAAACGGTTGATTTAATCGAAAATGTAACGCTCAATATCGAACTCGGTGTTTCTGCGGATGTACAACAAATCGAAGAAGTTGTAATTACTTCGAAAAAGGAAAATGAAAATATTACTTCAGCGCAAATGGAGGTGACTCGTCTTGATCCAAAATCTATTGAGACGATTCCCATTCTTTTCGGTGAGCAGGATGTTATGAAAACACTTCAATTGACTCCAGGTATTAAAGGCGCTGGAGAAGGTAATGCGGGCTTCTTTGTGCGTGGAGGAGGTGCTGACCAAAACCTGATTCTGTTAGATGAATCTACCGTGTACAACGCTTCTCATTTATTAGGATTCTTTTCAGTTTTTAATTCTGATGCCATTAAAGATGTTGCGCTTTACAAATCTGGTATTCCTGCCGAGTATGGGGGTAGAGCTTCTTCAGTAATGGATGTTCGCATGCGTGATGGTAACAATAAAAAGATGGGGGTTTCCGGTGGGATTGGACTTATTTCTTCCCGTCTTACCGTGGAAGGTCCTATTGTGAAAGATAAAGGATCGTTTATTGTCAGCGGACGACGCAGCTATGCTGATATTTTTTTAAACTTCGCTCCTGATACCAATTTACGCGGTACGACCTTGTTCTTTTACGATTTGAATATGAAGGCAAATTACAAATTTGGCGAGAAAGATCGCGTGTTTGTTTCAGGATATTTTGGTCGCGATAAGTTTCAGTTGGGTCAAGATTTTGGATTTGATTGGGGGAACTCAACGGCCACTGTTCGATGGAATCATATTTTTAGTGATCGCTTGTTTTCAAATACTTCCTTCATTTTTAGCAATTTCGATTACCAGTTTAGCATTGGAGAAGGGGATGACGGTTTTGGAATTCGATCGTCTATCCAAGATTTCAATTTGAAGCAAGATTTCACCTATTATTTGAATTCCAATAACACATTGAAATATGGATTCAATGCGATTTATCATATCTTCCGACCAGGAGTTCTTGAAAGTGGAGCAAATGTAGGATTCAATCAAATTGATCTGGATAAGCGTTATGCAGCTGAATTCGGGGTTTATGTGCAAAACGAACAAAAATTATCGAATCGATTTTCAATGTTTTATGGGTTGCGGTATTCTGGATTTAATTATATGGGGGAGGGAACAGCTTACACCTATGATAGTGATGGTAACGTCCTAACGGAACAAACATACGAGTCGTTTGAAACCATTAAATTTTACCAAGGTCTGGAACCACGATTTTCGATGAGTTATATTACCAATGAAAATAGTTCAGTGAAGGCTGGATATAATAGAATATTTCAATATATCCATCAGTTGAGTAATACAACCACGAGTAGTCCAACGGATGTTTGGGTTCCATCCTCGAATTTGGTCGCTCCTCAAATTGGAGATCAGCTCGCTATCGGGTATTATCAAAATGTGAAAAATAATGAATATCAATTCTCAGTGGAAACCTATTACAAATGGTTACAAAATCAAATTGATTATAAGCCGAATGCCAATTTGGTTTTAAATGGACAGGTTGAACGTGAGCTAGTGTATGGGAAAGGAATGGCTTATGGTGTTGAATTTCAAGTTAAGAAAACGAAAGGAAAGTTGACTGGATGGTTCAACTATACTTTATCCAGAGCACTTCGGCAGTTCGATGATATTGATGAAGGTCAAGTGTTCTCTGCTCGTCAAGATCGTATTCATGATTTAAACCTTGTATTGACATACAAATTATCAGATGCCTGGGTTTTTAGTACGAGCTTTGTATATTATACTGGAGACGCTGTGACCTTTCCATCTGCTCAATATGTGTACGATGGTATTACTACTCCTTACGTTGGTCAACGAAATGGAAATCGTTTACCTGATTATCATCGGTTAGATCTAGGAGCTACTTGGTACCTCAAAGAGAAAAAGCGTTTTGAGCAAAGTTTAAACTTCTCCATATATAATGTATATGGCAGGGAGAATGCATTCTCAGTAAGATTTATTGAGAATGATGCGGGACAGACGGTTGCCGAGCAGACAGCTTTGTTTAAATTGATTCCTGCCATAACGTATAACTTTAAATTGAAATAAAATGAAAGCAGTGAATTGTAGATACATTATTCTTTTTTTTGGTGCGATACTTTCATGTACGAAAGAGATAGATGTTGAAGTAAATGATGCGGATCCGCAGCTGGTTATTGAAGCAAATTATGATGCCACGAATGAACGTGTTCAAGTGAATTTATCCATGACTAAGAACGTGTTTGAGACGGGTGTCAATTCAGTGATTACAGGAGCAGCTGTAGAAATTCTTGATGAGAATGGTTTAGCCACTCCATTAGTTAATCAGGGAAACGGATCCTATTTATTAGAAACTTATGCCCCGACGTATTTGTCGACCTATTCTATGAATGTAACAGTTGATGGTGTTGTGTATTCGGCGTCCTCGTTTTTACCAGAGGTGGTGCAGTTAGATTCGTTATCGTCAATTTTTACAGAAGCGAGTTTGTTTGGAGATGCAGGGTATTTAGTGTATATGAATTTCGCAGATCCAGCTGGTTTGCCCAATTACTATCGGGCAGTTCGATCAGTTAATGGAGAGGTGCTAACCGATTTAGGAGATCAATTTATTTTCGATGACTCTTTTTCTGAAGGGAATACGCAAACAGTTCCTTTCTTCGGAGACCGTTATGATATTGGTGATTCTGTGATGGTTGAGTTTCGTAGTTACAATAAACACTCCTATGAATATTACTCACAGCTGTTTGATTTAGCAGGTGACGGAGGCCAAAGTGCTGCGCCAGCTAACCCAGTAAGTAACTGGTCCAACGATGCATTAGGCCATTTTTCGACGTGGGGGTGGGATTCAAAGTATGTTGTAGTGGTGGAGTGAAACTGATAATAGATACAACTTCTTAACATAATGTTAATAATTGGTCTTTATATCTTCATTTTAGTTTACTATTTTTGATGCCAAAAAATACGAAATGATAAAAAGACTTTTTAAATTTTGTGCCCTTACTTTAATTTCATCCATCTCTTTTGGGCAATTAGAAATTGTTACAATTGGTGTTTCAACATACCTTGATTTTAATAGCTATACCGGAGCAGGAGTTGTTGCGGCCCCAGCGGCCGATCAGTTAAATTCAATCACCTGGGAAATTATTGGTTTTTCTGATGGAGATAACTCGTTTGGTGCTTCAGCAAACACAGGGGATTATGCTCGTGGTATAAGCGCAGGTGGTGTCACTACTGGTGGACTTTATTCTTTTGATAATGGAACTGGTGGCTCTTTTGGAGTTCAACCTGGAGGAACGGATTTCACACCAGGATCAGTTACTCTTCGCATCCAAAATAATACGGGTCAAGTAATTAATGATCTAAATTTGGATTATGAAATATGGTCTTTTAATGATCAAGGGAGATCAAGTTCATTCAACTTAGACCATTCAGCGGATAATGTAACGTTCACTGCAGAACCGTCTCAAGATTTTACTACCATAGAGGTTGCCGATATTACGCCTGCTTGGGTGAGTGCTTCCAGATCAATTACATTGACAGCCGTAGATATAGCAAATGGCGACTTCTACTATATCCGTTGGTCTTCTGATGATATAGGCGGTACTGGATCTCGAGATGAGTTAGCATTAGATAATATTTCAATTACAGGCCAGTCCAATGTAACCACAGACCCAACAATTACTACTACACCAACCTTGTTGACTGGATTCCAGCAGTTTGTTGGTACACCTAGTGCTGAGCAAACTTTTGAAGTTAGTGGTGCTAATTTAACGGCTGATATTGATTTAGCAGTAACAGGAGACTATGAAATTTCAACTACAAGTGGATCAGGTTTTACAAATGCGCTAACATTGACACAGTCTGGTGGTACAGTGAATGCGACCACTATTTATGTTCGATTGAATGGAGCGTTAGCAGCATCTCCATCTAATGGACTTATAACACTTGCATCGACAGGAGCGACCGATGTATTAGTATCGTTGGAAGGTGAAATATTGAATGCGGTGCCTACTGTGTTTGTTTCAGAAACGGCACTCTCCGGTTTTTCGCATTTCGTTGGAACACCATCTGCTGAGCAGACGTTCGAAGTATCTGGTTCATTCTTAACCGACGACATTGTCATTACGGCGCCAGCAAATTATGAAGTTTCTGAAACTTCAGGTGCTGGTTTTGGAACTTCAATCACGTTAAATCAAACAGCTGGTGAAATTGCTGCTACTACAATTTATGTGCGTTTAAATGGAGGGACTGCGAATCCAAGTCAAGTAGGAGATATTACAGTTGCATCCATAGGTGTAACTGATCAAACCATCGCATTGTCTGGAGAAACATTAGAATATACATTGACTACTATTGGTGCTGTAACAGCTATTGATGCTAATGGAGTAGGTACTTCTGTGGGAGACTTGGTAGAACTAAGAGGTATCGTGCATTGTATCGACTTCAGAGGAGGTAATGGATATAATGTGACGGTGATTGATGGTGCTGGAGATGGAATTCAATTATTCAACTTTAATCAGGTATCAGGTTATGAATCAGCGGAAGGAGATTCGTTACAAATTTTCGGAACAATTGGTCAGTTCAATGGCTTGTTACAGATCATTGCAGAGAACATCGTCGTTGTATCTCAAGGCAATGCTACTGTTACACCTAATATCGTCACTGCATTGGATGAGGCCACAGAAAGTCAACTTGTGACGTTAGAGAATTTAACGTTCGTTACCCCAGCTGCGAATTGGCCAGCGAATGGGAATGTGGATGTTACAGATGGAACGACTGTTTTCACTGTTAGAGTAGTGAATGCTTCTCCTTTGTCAGGTGCAGTTGCTCCTGTAGGCCCATTTAATATTACAGGTGTTGGGGGGCAATTTGATAACTCAAGTCCGTTTGATGCAGGTTACCAAATCTTCCCTTGTTCTGTTGAAGAGTTATGTAACATAGATGTAACCACCACAACAACAGACTTTACAATTGAAGCGACTGCAACTGGATTGTCATATCAGTGGGTGGATTGTGATGATAACTTTGCTCCAATCTCTGGAGAAACAAACCAATCATTTATGGCTACTGCAAATGGTAACTATGCAGTAATTATTATTGATGGTGCATGTTCAGATACTTCTGATTGTGTTGCAATCAGTACCATCGGATTGGATGTATTAAACAGTTTATCGGTTTCTACTTATCCAAATCCCGTGAACGATATTTTAACAATTGAAGCGGTGGAACAACGTTTTAATGTGAAGGTCTTTAATTTAGAAGGGAAAGTTTTATCCACACATTTCCATGTAGATGGGAAGTTAGAGGTGAATACCTCAGCTTGGTCAAATGGAATTTATACGATATTGGTTTCAAATGAAACGACTACACGCGCAATCAAGATTGTGAAATAGGCGGGCGTAATACCCAATGATTGAGAAGCGGTTTCGTAGAAAATTACTTTTTATCTATCTGTTTAATCAATATAGCAATTATATGAAGAGGCTGTCCAGAAGTGACAGCTTCTTTTTTTGTAGAGTTTTTGTGGAAATTAATTTACAATTTCATCGTAATATTTTTGCCAATCTTCATCCTCTTCAAACCATTGTGCTCCAAGATTCATAATAGCTTGCGCCTCTGCAGTTTGTCTTGCGTCCACTTGGCATTTCGCTGACTCATATAGCGCAAACTTAATTATTTCGCGGTCGATTTCTAACAATCCGTCTAAAGATTCAAGAGCTCCAATCAGTTCCTTACCCTCTTTCCATTTAGTTCGTGCAGTTGCTTTATCTCCATTTCTATAGCGACATGTACCATCCAAGAATTTAGCACCTATATCATCTCTTCCGAATTTATACATATTCATTACCCAACCAAATGAACGTCTATAATCATCCGCCTCAATATCATTCCGGATCATTTCGAATAATGTACCTTTTACTTCTCCAAAGAAATCTTGATATCTGTTAAATACAACTTTATCATTGTCTTTTCGATCCATTTTTCCAATGACACCAATGGAGTTTTTAAAGGCATTTTTAAATTCATCCGGACGATCACCAACAAATGAAATTTTATATAAACCATATGCCATATAATAATATGGAATAGGGTCATTTTTTGTGGCATCTTTCAATGTATACTTTTCCGAAGAAATAATTAATTTCTCCCAATTTTGATCGGCCTTTAGTATAAGTAGGTCGTCATATTCTTGGGCCATCATTAAAACTCCAGTAAGCATTGATAAGGTTAGTAAGAATAAATTTTTCATTGTATATAACTTGTGTAGTTTAGTTCGTCCAGTTCAACAATTATGCCTAAAGGGATACATTAACATTTCAATAACAAATTAACGTGTTTTTCGCCATTGTTGATATAATAATCTGTAAATTTAATTAATTATTTATTATTCAAATTTATTTTGAATCAATTCAGAGCCATAGCCAGTTATTTGAAGTGTTCGACGATTTTTGGGGCAGCATTTTTCTTGTTTTCATCATGTAGTGCTGACGGCGGTACGGGATCTGGTTCCATTCTACCAATGGGGCAGATATCATATGATTCGATACATCTATATAATGCGGAAACCGTTAATCTGGGTAGGAAATTGTTTTTCGATAAGCGTTTGTCTGTCAATAATACAGTCGCATGTGCTTCGTGCCATTTGCCTGCGCTTGCCTTTACTGACGGGCGAAAAAAAGCCGTCGGAATAAATAACAATGCTACTATGAGAAATGCTCCCACTTTACTAAATGTAGGGTATCAACCTCATTTCATGTTCGATGGTGCCGTTCCTACGCTTGAAATGCAGGCATTAGTCCCCCTAAAGGATACGAACGAAATGGGGAATGATATTCAGCAATTAATAGAAAAGTTGAGCCATGTCCCAGAGTATCAGCAATTAGCAAAAAGTCTTTACGGAAGGGAGTTTGACGCGTTCGTGTTGACACGAGCTCTTGGTAGTTTTCAACGTTCTTTAATAAGTCAAAATTCACCCTTCGATCAGTGGTTCTATCATGCTGATGAGCATGCAGTATCAGGAAGTGTCAAAAATGGGTATCGTATTTTTTCCGATAAATTGTACTGCGCTAGTTGTCACCCTGCCCCGACTTTTACTACTTATGACATTCTAAGTAATGGTCGAGATAGTTTATCAAATGATGAAGGACTCTATCGCATCACAGGTCTAACTAAAGACATTGGCAAATTCAAAATTCCAACGCTGAGAAACATAGCACTAACTGGACCTTATATGCATGATGGTTCTGTTCAAAGTCTACGGGAAGTTATACACTACTATGCAAAGGGTGGAGATGGGCATCCAAATCAAGATCAGCGAATAATTTCTTTTGATTTAAGCGATGAGGAGGTAAAAGATCTACTGGATTTTTTTGAATCGCTTACAGATACTTCACTAATTACCAGTAATTAAACATCTAAATAACAGCTGTTTAATGGTGGAGTGGTAATAAATGTGAAAAACTTTCGTTTAGAATGGCATAATTTTTATTCGTTTCCTGTAACTATTTCTTGAATATTAATTATAATAATATAGTACTGTCTGCAAGCAGTGCATTAGTACCCAAAAACCAGTGAACTATGAGTAGAATGAACCCCATGTATCATCACACCAATGAAAAACTCAGGTCTGAGTTGGAGTGGATACAGTTAGCGAAGAGAGATCCAGAGAAGTTCGCACCGCTTTATGAGAAATATCATGAGCAGATTTTTCGATATATCTATCAACGGATGGATGACAAAGAATTGGCATTCGATGTGACTTCTCAAGTTTTTTTGAAGGCCATGAACAATCTTCATAAATACGAATATCGGGGTGTTCCTTTTGGTTCATGGTTATATCGCATTGCAAAAAGCGAATTGTACCAGGCATTTCGTGACAGATCTTCGAAACGGGCTATCAATATTGAAACCGTTCATTTGGCAACTTTCATGGATGTTTTTGAAGACGAAGAAAATGAAATCAATAAAAAACGATTACTCAGTTCGATAGCCGAACTAAAAGAAGCAGATGTTCATTTAATTGAAATGCGCTTTTTCGAGCAACGTCCCTATAAAGAAATGGGGGAGATATTAGGGATTACTGAAAACAATGCAAAAGTGAAAACTTTTCGGGCATTGGAAAAATTGAAACAACTATTTAATCAAAATAACCGGTAATGAAAAACCGCAAAATAATTTTAGACAGAGGACCTATTTCTTCACAAGAAATAGCCGAACGACAAGATTTTGACAAATTATTAAAGTCCTTTAAAGCCCCCCCAAACCCATATTGGAAGTCGATATGGTTTTGGGGGACTACCGGTGTAGCTACCCTAGGTCTTTTCCTTTTGACAAAACAATTTTTAACAGAAAACGAAACGCTAAAAGAAACATTACATGAAGAGAACATTACTTTAGCCTTAAATGGCCTTCCTCAAGATACTGAATGCATTAAGTCTCCGGTGGCTTCGGTGGAGATACCTTTTGTAAGTCATGAAATCGACCCCTCAATCAATAATGAAATTATCCTTGAAAATGGAACTACAATTTCCATTAAAGCGGGTTCAATTGAAACTATATCATCAGGTCGCGTGGTGATAAAAACGCGCCTATTTGAAGATAAAACAACTGCTTTTTTGGCTGGTGTCCCAATGGATTTCAAAAATAGTGCATTCGAATCTGCTGGTATGATTGAGATTCGCGGAGAGCAAGAAGGAAAGGAGGTTTTTGTCCGTACCGATCAGCCGATAGAAGTAGATTTAAAGTTATACAAGGACTATAATGGATTTGATTTCTACGCACTAGATGACCAATCCGGGAAATGGAGTACGTATCCGTGCGAGTTTTTAGGAGGAAAGTTGGATGAAGTAACAGCTCTTTCAGAAACAGATAAAAAGAAGACTGTACTTACTAATGAAATTCAATCAATTACGACTCAAATTAGTGAAAAGGAAAACGATTTACTGGAGGTACCTCTTCCGCGTAAAGAAACGTATTATTTGCCTAAAAACGAGCAATATATCTTTACTTTAGATTACAATAAACGCGATTTTCCAGAGCTAGCTGCTCTTGGGCCGATTAATTTTGAGGCGTACCCCAATCAAGCGAATTACGAGAACATTTTTAAAAAATCTTGGTCCAATTTTACAATTGAGGAAGTTGAAGGGAAGTATAGCGTTACGTTTTCTGATAAACTAGGAGAGGAATCCCTTAAGGTTCGACCAATTGTAACTGGCATTCGCTTAGAGGAAGCTATACAAGAATATAATGAAGCCAAACAGGATGCTCAAGCGAAGCGTGATCTCATTGAGGCAGAAAGAGAGCAGTTGGTCAATCGACGAGCGGAAAAAAATGTCGAGCTACAACGCTATATTGCGGATATGGAAAAGAGATTCAATGCATCTGATGTGGATTATCTCGAGGCTAAGAAAATTCTTGAGGCTAAAGAACAGCGTAAAGACCGTTTTGTTGGTGAAATATTAACTGCCGCTTCAGCAAAGTTTCGAACTACTCAGTTTGGAGTCTTTAATTGCGATAAGCCAGTTGGTTACCCCAAGCCCTTTGAGAACTTCATTCGTTTTGAAATTGCAGGTAAGGTGATTTCACCTGAGGCAGTGTATGTTTTTGACCTTGATATGGATGTCCGCTATCAGTTTGGGTCATTGCCAAATCCGTTAAGCTCATTTGGGATGAATGGGAATGAAAATGTTGTAATGATTATTCTTGAAAACAACGAAGTGGCCTACGCGCATACCTCGAAGGCAAGTGTGAAACAATCAGGCAGTGTTCAGCTAAATGTTATACCCGCTGAGAAGGTAACTGAAGGTAGGATAAAATCGATTCTAAATGAAGAGCGGGTATCTGCTTAGTGTTTTATTCTCTGTTCTCATTCTGATGATTTATGCTCAAACCCCGAGAGTTGTGCATATTGAGAAAGAATGGACGGAGATGGATTTTCATCCGCAAATTGCAGGTTACTTCAATGGGCGCATTCCTGCTGAAGTGATTTGCGATGTTCAGGGAATAACAACAAATGTGGGATACAGGATTCTTACCTACGATGTTGCCTATTTTGATGGTAAATCAACCGTCGAAGCCCATGTGGTCGGGAGCACTATTCCTGATTCGATTTGCGCAATATTTCAATCTTTTGGTAGTAATTCTGAAATATTCTTTACGAATATCAAAGCGATGGATTTAGATGGTCGTATCATGCACCTTTCCCCGCTAAAGCTAATTGCTGTTAAAGAAGATTAATTCGGCTTTTTTTACACTAGAACGTTTCAGTTTTTGTAAATTCGCCTTATGAAAGCACTTGTATTAGTTTTTTGTGTTGGCTGCATCAATTGGTTGTGGGGTCAAGTGCCATTGGTCTATGAAACGTTCGATGGAGGGGTTCCAACAGACTGGTCACTAATCAATAATGATGGTAATACACCTCATCCAGATGTATCAGAATACACTGATGCTTGGATTGTAGTAGCTGACCCAGATGATGCATTGAACAAAGTTGTCTCCAGTACTTCTTACTTTCAGCCAGTAGATCGAGCAGACCGCTGGTTGATTACACCGAATGTTACTTTGGGTGGAAGTGGAAACTTTATATCTTGGTATGGTAAATCGCATGACCCTTCATTTCCTGACTCTTATAAAGTCCTAATTTCTAATTCTGGGTCGAATAGTAGTGATTTCACGGATACGTTAATAGTGGTTACGAATGAATCTCCTGATTGGACGTTTCATCAACTTGAAATTGAGCAGTTTGCCAATGAAAACGTTCATGTCGCATTTGTACTTACAACATTCAATGGATTTAAGTTATACCTTGATAGTATTGACTTACGCAAAGAAGATCATATTTCTATCCTTGGAGAAGGAATTCACTCGGTAAATTGCCTTTCTGCTGACGGGAAACATATGTTTTCTGTTCACTCACTAAATCATATCGACGTATCGACACTTCCTTCTGGAATTTATGTGTTGATTATTGAACACAATCAAGGAGTCCTGCGCAAGAAATTGATAAAACATTAGGAGGGAGGGTAACAACGTCTCAGTTCTTATTATTCTGATACTTTCCCTGACTTTTTTAGCTGCATTAATACCGAAAATGCTGAATCGATATCCTCTGACTTCACCACGGCAGTGAACTCGTTGGCTGTAGAAACGACTTCAACAATATTGATTCCTTCCCAAGCCAAATGTTTCAGTATGTAATAGTAGATTCCGGAAATCTCAGTATTTACTTTGGGTAATTTGATAGTGATAGAGGCTAAATCTGAAGTATGGGATTTAAGTTTCTCTTTTTTGAATATTTCGCGAATTTTGTCAGAAACAGAGGTGCTCGTTATCACTGTGGATTCGTTTACCCCACGACAATAAGTATAAAATGCATCTTTATCGTCGTTCAAAGACTTCATCAATTCAGATTGTCTCAATGTTAAGGTTTCTGAATTCTCAAAAGTGAAGTCTTCCAAATCACTGCGGACAAGAAAATCTCCCAAGGTACTCATGACATTTTTGATTTTCAAATTGATCCGGTGGTAGTAGCCAGGGGACATGCGTTTAATGGCCATTATGATTGCACCTTCTTTAATTTCTTTCTTAACAATATCTTCAATTTCAGGTTTGATTTTTCGTGCTAGCGCTGATACATTGATAAGTTCTTCAGTAAGAGACTCTCTCAAAAATGGTGAGCGATTAATGATATCTTCAGTGATTTTGCCAATATTAGACATAGGTTAGTTAATTCGAAGTATGGTTGAAAATTAACAATAATTTCAATACAAACAATAATTGTTTGTAAAATACAGTGCGATGTGAATGAGCTTAGTGTTTGTTTATAAGATGTTTAAACAAAAAAAGAGCTGTGCACAAGCACAGCTTTAAGAAAGATTAAACTGAATGGATTAGTCTCGAATTAATTTATATCCGGGATATTTTTTTGTATCGTACACAAATTTTGAAGCTACAATTTCAGGATTCTTTTTAAAGCTAACGATTTCGTAAGACATCGTAGTTCCGTCCTTCGTTTTCATAATCGCTTTGGATAGCTCAGAAGAGGCAACATCAATATAAAGCGTGATTGTATGGTACTGAACTTCTCCTGGGTTCGTTGGGAACAAGTTGATAACGTGAACCGCTTTACCGTTCAGTTTATCTTGCTTTACATATTTGTTTTTAAACCCGCTTTCCCAAATTGTCATTAGTCGTTTAGGATTGATGCTTTCTTCGTCTTCATCATCAGCAGCGCTCTCGTAAGTAACGTTTTCTTCTTTAACGACCGTCCAAATTTTAATACCATTTGAGATAATTTCATTGTCACCTAATGATGCGTTGAATTTGTCACCTTTTACATAACCTTTTCCACTCTCTTTCGTGTCTTCTCCAGTCGCTGCATTTTTCATCGTGAAGCTGAATTCCATGTAAAATGAGCTAAGACTTTTTATCTCCTTTGACATTTTATTCAAAAGTTCTTGCGATTTTTCGTCATTTTGAGCCAATGCTGTAAGACTAAAAAAGAAGAGAGATACTATTAAATATTTCATAGTTTTTATTTTGATTGCAAGTTTACACAAACTATGCCAAATAACTAAATCAAATCTTTTGATTTTAAATACTCTTCAAGAGATAATTCATCACTAAAGAGCACTTCTCTCGCTTTGCTTCCTTTGAAGGGTCCAATGATTCCGTGCGCTTCTAGCTGATCTACGATACGTCCGGCACGGTTGTATCCTAATTTCAACTTACGCTGCAGCAAACTCGCAGAGCCTTGTTGGTGAATAGTCACGATTCGTGCAGCTTCTACAAAATTCGCATCTAGATCATCTAAGTCATCAGCTCCCAGGTCGGAACCTGCGTTTTCATCTACATATTCTGGTAGTAAGAAAGCATCCGGATAAGCACGTTGATTCCCGATGAAATTACAAATTTCTTCTACTTCGGGTGTATCAACAAATCCACATTGCAGTCGAATCATATCATTCCCCGTAGAGATAAGCATATCTCCCTTACCAATGAGTTGGTCTGCACCGGATGCGTCCAGAATGGTTCGAGAGTCTATTTTTGAAAGTACCCTAAAAGCAATGCGTTGTGGGAAATTCGCCTTAATCATACCTGTAATCACGTTAACAGATGGCCGCTGAGTAGCCACGATTAAATGTATTCCAATAGCACGGGCAAGCTGAGCTAATCGAGCAATCGGATGTTCCACCTCTTTACCTGCTGTCATAATTAAATCTGCAAACTCATCAATCAATACGACGATATAAGGGAGGTACATGTGCCCTTTTTCTGGGTTTAATTTGCGCTTAATAAACTTTTCGTTGTATTCTTTTATGTTTCGGACTTGAGCCTCTTTAAGCAGCTCATATCGGTTATCCATTTCGATACAAAGTGAATTCAACGTATTCACCACTTTCGAAGTGTCTGTGATAATAGGTTCTTCTTCGCCCGGAAGTTTTGCTAGAAAGTGTCGCTCAATTTTATTAAATAAGGTAAGTTCTACTTTTTTCGGATCGACCAGTACGAATTTAACCTGTGCAGGATGTTTTTTGTAAAGCAGAGAAACCAATATTGCGTTCAAACCTACCGACTTACCTTGTCCTGTTGCTCCAGCAACTAATAGGTGAGGTGATTTCGTTAAATCGAAAGTGTACGTCTCGTTGGTAATTGTTTTACCGAGCACAATTGGTAATTCAGCTTCTGAGTTTTGGAATTTCTCGGATGCTATAAGTGAACGCATACTTACAATCTCGGGTTTGCTATTCGGGACCTCGATCCCTATGGTTCCTTTTCCAGGGATAGGTGCAATGATACGAATTCCAAGTGCGGCTAAACTTAGTGCTATGTCGTCTTCTAAGTTTTTGATTTTAGAAATACGCACGCCTGGTGCTGGAATGATTTCATATAAAGTAACCGTTGGACCTATCGTTGCCTTGATTTTGTCAATTTCGATTTTGTAGTTGAGTAATGTCTCAACAATATTGTTTTTATTACGTTCTAACTCTTCCTTATCAACACCTGAGCGTGACGTTTCGAATTTTTGAAGAAGGTCGATAGGAGGAAGCGTGTAACTAGAAAGGTCAAGTTTTGGATCGTATTCTCCAAACTCATCGATTTTTTCCTGTAAATCTTCATCCGAAAGCTCGGCCTCCTCTGGTGCCACTTCAATCGAGAAATCTTCGTCTTCGTCAAATGAAGGCTGTTCAATTTGCTCGTCTTGTTCATCTGTGTGTTCGATGATTAATTCGGAGTCATTTTCTTCTAATTCTTCTAAAGTATCGATATCTTCTTGCTCTTTTTGTTCATCGGTAAACTCTACTTCTAGCGCTTCTTGATCAACCTCAACGTCCTCATCATTCAGTGTGTTTAATACATTGAGACTATTCAGAGACAGATTTTCTTCATCCTCTTCCTTAGAAGAATTAAAAAATGGTAGTCGTGCGAATAACGCTTTAAAGTCGGGGTTAAACAGAAGTACACTCGCCGCAAAAAGAGTAACCAATACAAACAAAATAGCTCCGAAAATTCCAAAGGATGCTGAGAGCCATTCGCGAGCAAAATAACCAAACGTGCCACCTAGAAATGTGATTTTCTCCGAGAATAATCCAAAAAACAAGGAGAACCAAACAATAGCCACCCCCGATACAACTAGTGTACGCTTCAGTGAGAAAATCCGAATATTAAACAATAAACGTGTTCCTGCAATAAAGAGGATGAAGCAAAATGCAAAGGATGCTATTCCAAACCATGAACGTATAAGCATATGTGACATCCATGCTCCAAATTTACCGAGCCAATTTTGAACTTCAACATCGGTATCAGAAAGCATGAATGACCAGAATCCATTATTAGCGATTAAGCTCTGATCTGATTGCCAGGTGAACAAATAGGAAAGACAAGCAACTGTAAGGTAAACAGAAAGTAAAAGAAAAAAAGCACCGGTAATTGATTTCGCTTTACGCTGGTCTACTTGTGCAAATAGTGAGGTAAACTTAAGTTTTGATACGGGACGCTTTTTTTTTGTAGAAGTGTCTTTCTTATTTTCTTTGAGTACGTTGCCTTTCGCCATGATCAATTGAATATCTTACGAAGGTAATCAAGGAATGCATTGGCGAAAAGCGTTAGGCGAAGAGTATATCCACAAGGAAGTGTTAGTTCTGAAACCGCTCAATGAATTCATCCATGGTCATCATTTCATAATCAGTTGGGATGCCGAAGTAATCGATGTTTATTTCTTTCGGTTCGAATAAAATCAGTTCGAAGTCAGAGAGCTCGTCATTCGCAATAAGGGTATACTTAACAGGTAGTCCTGGAAGCCCTGGGAGAGCTTCGCTGTAGTCATGTGAAATATCTTCGAAATAGTACATGTAAAATAAACTATCTACATTAGGTATTTTTACTTGCATCTTGCGCGCAGTTCTTCCTGCAATTTCAGTTTTTCCCCTCTTCTTTTTGAATTCGTATTTCCCTGTATTTACTGGAGGCTCTGGTATGCTTTTTAAGGCAACTTTCTTACCGTCAAATTCCATCAGTATGTATGCCCGATTTTTAGTAATGTGCTTGATGTATACTTGCTTTCCTAGTTGTGTAAAATTTTCAATGCGCAACATGGAGTCTTTGGCATAAATAATTTGATAACCAGAGCTATCACTTCCCATTTTGTCAATGCGTTGCGAAGATATTTTATAGACCATTTTACCTTCGAAGCGTTCAGGAATCTTTGTTCCACAAGAATTTACGATAAGCAATGTCATCAAGTATGTTAAAAGAATTAATCGATTAGTTTTCATTGTACTTAAGTCTTTGTAAAATTATCCAATACAGAATACAATTCGTTTTTAAACGTTTTAAAATCGGTTGAAGTGCCCTGCCTGGAAGGAGTGAAAAGTGATTCGTCAATTGCTTCGGACGAATAGCTAGTTGCTGTAAACCTCATCGCTACACCATTTTCAAAAATGGTGTACGCGAGTAACATCCCCGGGACTTCGTAATAGGGTGTGTGCCAATTAGGATCTTTCATTGTAATTTTTTCAGTATACCATAACTCAATGATGCCATAGTCGTTACTTGTTGCAAAGGCTTGTTTGACTTCAAAACCAGCAATAGTATCCCTTTTATCGGTGAATTGTATACTGACTTTGTTAAGATCGCTTGCAGATATTGTTCCTTCAAAATAAATAGGGCTACCAAACTTCAACTCTGAATACAAATAGCGCTCCTCAGTATTAGAAATTGCATTTATTTCAACCATCGCCTTTTTTATTTGAGCGTGAAACTGATTCCCTCGAAATGAAACAATCTGTCGTTTGGGAAGCAGCATGCCTGTAATGGGGTGAGAATCCATATCAAATGAAGGAAATGAAATTGTGAACTCAATAACTCCTTCTTTGATTTCATTATTGGAGTTGCAACTCGTTGTCAATGAGCTAACAACGATGAGTCCAAATAAATTAAAAAGAAGTTTTCTCATGACATGTTCAATATAGTTAGGCTCCATAATTTTTCCTGGTGGGGGTGAAGTTAGTTAAAATCTTCATTTATTGGCGTCTTCTAGTCTGAACTAATTCTTGACAAAGGCTGATTATAAGAGTTTATGAAGAGCACAGGTACGTTTCTCATTACAGCAATGAGATTAGTGGTTTTGATGTGGGTGTATTTAGCGAAAAAAGATAGTAGTTAATAGGGCTAAAATCCTATATTTGTCTCATTCAAATGATTGATGTTTTATAAAATCGTTGTTATGTCCAGTCGTATTGTTTGCATCATAAATGAGTCTGAAATATCCGCAGGAACAAGAGGCTCCAGTTTAGGTCCGGGAGCGATTAGAGTAGTTGACCACCAGCGGGAAAACTACCTTTTCGGAAGGTACAAAAATATTTACGTACAAGATGAAAATCATTTGTTGGACGAACCCACTCCGCTATTGTGGGGTAAGCGAGCGAATGGTTTGGCTAAGGTGTATGAGCACGTATCGAAGGTTGTAAGTCAGGAGCGTCATAATGCGGAGGTTTTATTAGTTATAGCAGCGGATCATGGTTCTGCAGGTGGAACTATTGCAGGATTGAAAATAGCCAACCCTGACCATAGAATTGGAGTGCTATGGGTAGATGCGCATGGCGATTTGCATACGCCTTACACAACTCCTTCAGGAAACATGCACGGCATGCCTTTAGCTACAGCGCTTGGTGAAGATAACCTTCAATGTAAAGAGAATAATGTAAATGAAGAAACAGCAAAGTATTGGAATGAAATAAAAAACATCGGTGGGATTTGCCCAAAAGTTCAACCTGAGGATGTAGCTTTCATAGCACTTCGTGCTCTGGAGAGTCAAGAAGTAGCCATGATTGATCGGTTGAATTTATTGAGTATTGAAGTTGATGATTTCAGACGAAAGGGGTTTGATAAGGTGGCAGTAGAGCTTGAAGATAAATTTTGTAATTGCGATGAAATATACCTTTCTTTTGACGTAGATAGCATGGATCCAATAGTCGTTTCACATGGGACTGGCACCCCTGTTGACAATGGTTTATTTCCTGAAGAAGCACTTCAGATTCTGACCCATTTCGCAGCACACCCAAAAGTTAGGTGCATTGAATTTGTTGAAGTAAATCCATGCTTGGACGAAAAAACAAACCGAATGGCAGAGGTGGCCTATGATTTAATTCATGAGGTAGTTAAAACAATTGAAGAAAAGCGTTAGTTGCGCGAATCATATCGATGGAAGTAAAGATTAAACAAGCATTAAAAGAAAACGCTGAAACTATTTTTGGTAGAGGAATCGACGATAAACTCATTCAATTTCAAAAAACACGTAAAGAAGTAAAGGGAGACTTAACACTTGTTACATTCCCTTTCGCAAAATTAATGAATACTTCTCCGGAAGGTGCTGCGAGTAAACTAGGGGATTTTTTGGTGAATGAACTCGAAGAATTGGCAGAATATAATGTTATCAAAGGGTTTTTAAACCTGGTATTTAAAAATGAATATTGGGTGACTGTATTGGAAGAAATGAATGCTGTGGACAAGTATGGTTTTTCAGCCCCTAATTCTAAACCTACCATAATGGTGGAGTATTCATCGCCAAACACTAATAAACCATTGCACTTAGGTCATTTAAGAAATAATTTTTTGGGGTATAGTGTTGCTGAGATTTTAAAGGCCAATGGTCATAAGGTTGTAAAAACCCAAATTATTAACGATAGAGGAATCCATATTTGTAAAAGTATGCTGGCTTGGCAGCGATTTGCGCCGCTCGGTGAAAATGGAAATCGAGAAACTCCTGCTTCGACGGGATTAAAGGGTGATCATTTCGTGGGTAAATATTACATTGAATTTGACAACCAAATGACGAAAGAGGCATTCTCAATCGCTCAAGATCATGCAGACAACAACTTTGAAGGACTAGATGAAGAAAAGAAAGAAGAGTTGCAAAAGCTGTTTGGCGTTCTTCATAGCATTAATCGATCTGCAGAGGAAAAGAAATACCAATCTGTTTATCGAAAAATAGCTGGCTTGACTAAGGATGACACCACGTTGTTGTATGATGCGCAACAAATGTTGGTGAAATGGGAGGCGAGAGATCCGGAAACCTACTTGCTGTGGTCCACTATGAACGGTTGGGTCTACAGTGGCTTTGAATCAACTTATGCCCGAATGGGAGTTGATTTTGATCAGTTGTATTACGAGTCAGACACGTTCTTAATTGGAAAAGATGTGGTGATTGAAGGATTGAATAAAGGCGTGTTTTACAAGAAAGAGGACGGGTCTGTCTGGATTGATCTTACGGATGACGGTCTGGATGAAAAGTTATTACTTCGAAGCGATGGTACCGCTGTCTATATGACCCAAGACATTGGAACCGCTATAGATAGATTTAAAGATTATCCTGATTTAGATGGAATTGTATATACGGTTGGGAATGAACAAGATTATCACTTTCAAGTACTTTTTCTTGTACTAAAGAAGTTGGGCTATGATTGGGCGGAACATTGTTATCATTTATCATATGGGATGGTAGATCTTCCGGATGGAAAAATGAAGTCGCGTGAAGGTAAGGTTGTGGATGCAGATGACTTAATGGCTGAGGTTGTTGATATGGCAGAAGATGGAACTCGTGAACGAGGATATCTTGATGGATTGGATGAGTCGCAAAAGCAAGAGCTCTACGAAATGATTGGGATGGGTGGTTTGAAGTATTTCCTATTAAAAGTAGATCCCCAAAAACGAATGAAGTTTAATCCTGATGAGTCAATTGAACTCAATGGTAATACTGGTCCGTTTATCCAATACGCGCATGCACGGATTAAATCCCTGCTGAACAAGTATGGAGCCGAAATATTAGCGAATAATATGACGCTTTTGCCTATCGAAAAGGAACTGGTTAAAACTATGGCTGAATTCCCAAATATCTTGAAGGAAGCAGGATCAAATTATTCTCCTGCATTACTTGCCAATTACACCTATGAATTAGTTAAGCAGTTTAATACATTCTATCAATCGGTGAGTATTCTAAATGAGGAAGTCGAAGAATTGAAACAAACTCGTTTAGTAATCGCCTCAAACATTGCTCGAATTATTTCAAATTCCATGCGTCTTTTGGGAATCAGTGTCCCAGATAGAATGTAACGAATCGCTCATTATTTTCAACTCTTAATATCAAATTTCCAATATTTTAACCCGAAACTACCTGTTATGAACATAATTCTCCACGATCTCGACGCACATCTTTCGTTCGCTCCATTGACACTTACACGACCTGTAGGAAATCTTCGTATGGGAATTTTCACTAACGATGAAAGATGGAAAAATTATTGTCCAACTGCGGATATATCCTATAAATCAGAGGAATACCTTGAGGGTAAATTCCCGTGTAAACTACAATCCGATAATCTTTGGGTAAATGCAGCAGTGATTCCAACAAAAGAAATCGCTCAACAGGTGGAGGAACTTAAGTCTGGGCAATCACTCTATTTGAATAACGAGTTTGTTGCCTATCGAGGAAGTGATTATGGGAGAGGATCACGCATAGATCGAGAAGCAGTGGATTTGACAGTTGTCAAGCAGCGTTG
>Ga0181574_10000370_pt1 | contig 41843 bp, 10 predicted proteins | sample 101ome_24_FD_145600 | JGI IMG/M metagenome (GOLD analysis project Ga0181574, IMG submission 145600) | Coastal salt marsh microbial communities from the Groves Creek Marsh, Skidaway Island, Georgia - 101410AT metaG (spades assembly) | ecosystem: Environmental > Aquatic > Marine > Intertidal zone... | reverse complement strand
GAAGCAGCCGCCGAAGCAGCCGCCGAAGCAACCTCCGGAGCAACCTCCGGAGCAACATCCCGAGCGTTGCAAACCCCACCGGAAGCAACCTCCGAAGCAGTGCAAACCCCACCGGAAGCAGCCCCCGAAGCAGTGCAAACCCCGCCGGAAGCAGCCCCCAAAGCAGTGCAAACCCCGCTCGAAGCTGACAATCAATCTGCAAAAAGCAAACATCTTGAAGGTGACTCCAATAGCAACACCGATGACTCTGAGCTGCCCGACAGTTTCGACAGTGACGGCTATGTTGACATTGCAACTACCAGCCAGACTCCCTGCCAGGATCTGTCAGCCAGCAGCAACGATTGGTCCGATCTGCACAACTTGACCTTGCAATTTACACCCGAGATACAGGCACAGTTCCATCGCAAAATTCACTACGCCAAGCAACAAGACCCTAGCTTGCATGCCAGTAGTGTCAATCGCCTGCTGAATGACGCGGAACAGCACGCCAGACAAATAAATCAAAGCACCGTGGAACAAACCACCGTCGGACAAAACACTCTGCAACAAGAGTTAAAAGGGTTGATAAAAGTAAATGATGCTTTGGATACTGTCTTTGCAGATGGCTTAGACACCCCAGTGGGCACAACAACCGAGGGCAACACAAGCGATGTGGTGGATCGAATGTTAAACGATAATACTTTGACTAATGACATGGCAGACCTTGAAAACTTGTTGACTGTTAATTCAGAGAACCAAGACTCAGACGACTAACGTGACACAAAATAAGACAATTAAACATATTTTACTTGACAACTAACTTACTATTTGTACATTTACGTGCATCTGTTGAGGTACCCGTAGTGATCACCTGTATCAAAGGCAACGCAATTGCGCTGGTCAAAAGTTCTGGTGCTGTGGCCACTATAGCACCCGCGGAGCAGGGTGCCGCGGAGCAGGGTGCCGCGGAGCAGGGTGCCGCGGGGCAGGGCGCCGCAGAGCAGGGCGCCGCAGAGCAGGGTGCCGCGGGGCAGGGCGCCGCAGCGCGCCGGAAGGCATGAGTAGACGGCTCTAACGGGAATCTGCACTTTCCCGGCCGGGAAAATGCAAATTTCCGTTAGAGCTCGAATCTGCAGATTCCCGGCCGGGAAAATGCAAATTTCCGTTAGAGCTCGAATTTGCGGATTCCCGGCCGGGAAAATGCAAGTATGCCAACTAGTGCTTGCACCTTCGAAAACTGGCTCATCTCGGTAAAGCGCACATGCATTCGAGTCAGGTCAGTCTGAATCTCAAATCTGCAAGTTCCCGGCCGGGAAAATGCAAATTGCCGTTAGAGCCGAGATTTGCGTTTTCCCGGCCGGGAAAATGCAAATTGCCGTTAGAGCTCGAATCTGCAGATTCCCGGCCGGGAAAATGCAAATTTCCGTTAGAGCTCGAATCTGCAACTTCCCGGCCGGGAAAATGCAAATTTCCGTTAGAGTCCACAATTGCGTAATCTTAGCCATTAGATCAACAAATCGTAAGCTTTTTGCAACAAATTATCAAAGTCAGATTACGTTAGCATTGCCAAAACAAAGCAAACATAACGTATATGTTGTCATTCATGATACAAAAATTTACTAATGTATGTGCACATTGCAGTTTCAAAACTTAAGTGCAAACAATACTACAACAGCAAAGACGGGGAAAATGACTACGGATCTTGCAACTAAGCTGACAAAGCTGAAAAAAAAATGTGAGCTTTCAACTGTGCTTCCGGATCAAAATGACATCAAAGAAGATGTTGTACGTGTATCGAAGCATTTGGAGCAAGTAGAAATCGAGATGCGATCAAATGCCTCTGTTCAAGAATCAGCTAGAGAGTATCTTAAGATGTACAACAAAGATTTCGATCAAAATGAGGTACCAACAAGTCCGTTCACAGAAATACGTACATCGTGTCCGAAAAATTGCACACTGGATGAGCTTGTCAAGGGTTCCTTCTTTAAAAATACAGAAGGCCAATTGATTGTCTCACCGGCTCACCTCAAGTATCGTGCAATGCTGATCGCATTCATTGAGTACTTTATGCACATTGGGAAGAATCCTGACTCTGGGGAGTACCTGAATTCGTCACAGCGAGAAGTCCTTTTCGACCTGATATTTGCTGTCCTGTACACTGTGCCGGCTGAATACGCAACCACTAAAGCAAGCAGGTTGTGTGATGGAGCCTTGGATTGCGTGTATTTGGCAGGTTTGGACCCAAAGGTCACATCTCGCGTCCTCCATACTTGCATGACCGTAATTAAACTGCTCAATCAAGCGGACTGGCGCCCGGTAATTCAAGGTGAAGTCATATCTCGACACCTGCTTTTGCCCACTAACTTGCGTGGAATCCGGCATGCAGCCGTGAGATGCTCTGCATTTTTGCTGTGCTTTCATGACACAGTGGCAGAACATCCAGAATGTGCAGCGTTGGTGTCTGTGACTGACTTGCTGAAGGCATCTAATTACGAAATCATTTCGTTGTTTCGTGATTCGGTTGCCGAATCCAAAAACTGTGTCTGTGATAATACACTCAAACAAAATCACAAACACCTGTGCAAGCACAATGTGCCTGTACAACCAGAAACAGTGCTAAAGGTCGTATGGAACGTCTTTGGTAAATCTTTTGGCCCGGACACAAACGACTTGCCTCAAGAACTACAACAGAAATTGGAGGACATATGTGACAGCCGCTTCAAATGTGCTTGTGAGCAATTGCAGCGTCAAATGATGTGCAAACTCAAAAAGCAAGAGACGTCAGACTTCATCCACAATGTCAACCATAACACAAATTTTGGTGTACCGGTTCCAAATCCACTGGAAACAACTGCAACACGGATTCCCATTGACATGTGCGGACTTCATTCAAACAGTCTGGATTTGCTTATACTGGCGAGCAGGTCAAACTTCAGGTCGAACTCAGTGCTCATTGCGTTGGAGCAGGTCTGTACTGCCGATTTCTTTCAAACTGCTAGCTTAGCTACATGCGTGGACACGCTGAGGCAGTGTGCTGTGTATCTATCATTTCACCTCGACGTGGTGCCACAGCAACTCTCGGTGAAGCAAGTGTTTGAAATCATGTGTGTCGGCTTGATGTCATATGGGTTGATCGACAATTGCGTTTCTAAAGCCTGGGATGAAATGCGCAAGTTAATAGAATCAAGAGACGACATGCAGTCAGAAACGGAAGATATGCACTTTATGCTCGATTTGCCAGACGAAGACGCAAGAAACAGCGGTTGCATTAAACACACCATTTGTCTGAATCAGGAACAGATCAATCAAGCTGACAAGCAGATTGAAGAACAGCGCAGTTGTCTGCAGGAGGATCGGAACGAGGGTTTGGGAGCACCCTTTTCAAAAACATACGCCTCGCTGGATTTGGTGGTGGCGTGCTATTTGTGCAGCCACGCGGCTGATCTTTTTGCACCAAACACAAGTCATTTGTGGATTGCTATCTGTGAGGATCTTAATGTTGGCAAATTATTTGAACTTCTTGACACACAGAGAGCGAACTCGGGTGCAAAGATTGACTATCGAGACGACACGCTGGTGTCGTTGATACTGCAGCTGCTACGGGTTGCATTTGGTATTCAGTCTGACACAAAAGAATTGCCACACGAGGCCATAGTTCAAACATTTGGATTGGCAATGTTGGAGTCGGCTTCACCGGAGGTCAACATTGTGAAGCTGCAAAACTTGGCCCACGCTGACAACTGCCAGCTGTTTGTGCTCAACCTCTTCAAGGAGCTTGCAAAGCACACATTGCACAAGTTCTTTATCAAATCAATCAAGTCGTTTGTGCCCAGCACAATGACCTTTACAACGTATTCCAGAAACACTCGTTTTCACAACCTACTGGGGTTTGCAAGAGGGTCTGTGTACGCTATGAACTCTGCGGAGAAAAATGCATATGCTGCCAGTCTGAAAAGGGTTTTCAAACGCAATGACTTGGATGATTTGTGTACGCTGTATCACACAGAAACGGGGCAATTGCAGCCAGATATCAGTTACGAATTAGTCCTGATAGAGGAAGAGATCTTCGCCACATTTGAGTTGCTTAAAACAGTTGACAGACTCGTGGCAAAGAAGAATTACACTGCATTGCTTACACTTATCATGCATCTGAGCTTTAGTGACTTACAACTATTGCTTGGTCAGACGTACAATCGCAAATTCCTGCAAGAGTATTTTACAACGCGGTCCAACATGGAGTGTATGTTTGACTTTATAACTGCGCTTGGCAATAGCACCTGCATGGACAATACAGACGATGCAATTCTATGTGATCACAAGTTCAAAGCCTTGACAGAGAACATGAATTTGCCTGCATTACGTGCTTTGTTGACCAATGCAATGTACCACAGCTGCACCATGTCTGTTCGCGAAAAATTGTCTTTGGACGCTGGTGCACATGAACGCTCGTTGATGATGAACACCTCTATGTGGTTTTTTGGAGTGCTGAATACCAGTGCAATGGGCAATGATTTCAAACCCAAGCTGACATTGACCCTTCGCGACATTAGCAGCCGGATGCAGTGTGCATATCCAAAGGCCTTGCTTCATGCACTGCGAAAAGAAATATGCACTAAATTTACCAAAGCCGTAACCGGGAAAATGCTAGACTTGTTGTCGGATTCTCGTGAGATCCAAAAAATGATTGTGATTGCGGCCCAAGAGACTCAAGGACAGATCGCGCAGGACACAACACCTTTGAACAACCACAATACAGCGTCTGTGTCAAGTGTATCACGCAAAAACATTGAAGAATGTATGCCGTTTGTTGTGTCACACATCATAACATTGACGATACCACCAACTCGTTCACCACGAACCAAAAAACAAATGAAACGCAATGCACACCAGAAATGTGAAAAGGTGAAAAACAGACACGTGGCCATTCTGTACGCAGCTGGAATAGCTCGGTTGCTTGAGGTTTTGGATGCAATGGACAAGAATTTGCACCTGGAGGACATAAACACTTTGAGCTGTAGGTTCAACGCATTGGCTTCTGAAAGTGCACGCAACCTGCACGACGTTTGGGACGCAAACACAGGCACTACGATGCAGATGTTGAAAAACATGAGTTTGGCGTGCAAAAGCATGCTTTGCATGATCAAAGAGTCAATACGAGATACGTACAAAGACGTACCTTCGTGTCCGACAAGCATGCCAGAGACAAGTCAACTGCAGCAGATGTTGGGTGTGCAAGTAGATGCGGAACCCTTCAGCAAACAATACGAAGAAATCGTCAATTGCCTTATAGCACCACGCTGTGTGTCTTCTGCGAACTCTTCATCCACAATACAAAAACACAGCTTTGTGAGATTCAAGGAGGGTTCTTTGATAGGTTTCAACAGTTCTGATTTGACTCATGGCACACCGCAAACTACAGGCAGTGGCTTTTGTCCCTTGAGCTCAAAGACGCAAAAATGCAAATTTTGTGTCGTCGAAATACACGACTGCTACGAAGGTCGGCAGGTAGGCCCCCTCAAAGGCCCCCCGGTGCCGGGCATGATGTATGCTATATTTGCTCAAGTGGTACCCAATGACCCAATTTATGTCAAAGTTACAAAGATTCACAACGACGGCAAGTGTGATGTTGTGCTGCAACAGGCAAACAACAAGAAATGTTGTATTCATACTGCATACGAGGGGACAAAACTGACAGTGGAGCAGGATCGGCTGCATGTTATAAATGCACAAAACTCCAAAACATCGCTACATACAACTGGCAGCAAACTGAAGCTGATTCAACAAATTAATGACAGTTCAGTTGAGCAATATTTGATTGTAACAGCACAGACGAATTGTGCATTTGCTTTGAAGACCAATGAGCAGGAGAATTTGCTTTGTTTGTACAAAGTTGGTGATGTTCATGATGCTGCACCGCTGCCACCTGACGCTCGCGTGTGGGTAGAGATAATAAACAACACCACTGCAAAGTGTGTGTATACTGATTCTGAAACTCAAAACAGATACACTGGGTTTATTGATGTCAAGTATCTTACACCGGCACCAATTGTTCTGTGGGATGTCGACTCCACATGTGTTGAAGAGGCATCCGACGACACTGACGACATGCGACTTGGGCTGACGGGCTCACTTGCACTTGCGATGCGTCGAGTAAACAATTGCATTTGCCCAGAGTCCGGCGTGACCGAGAACCGTCTGAAACATTACATGATATTGTGCCAGCAGCTACACGATCACTGTAGCGATCTGCTGCCTCTGCTGTCGGGTTTTAACAACACGATTCTTGTGCATAATTCGGGATTTTCACGCAACGTCGTCCAGTTGTTTTGGCAGTTGTTTGAAAACACTAACTTAGTTGAAGACGAAATCTTTGTGTTTATCAAAGATATCAAGAAATCTGTGGAGATTCTTGAGAAGATATCTAGTATGCTTTTACATCCACAGGGTCCGCTGTTGCAAGTAATTCACATTGCCACAAAACTGCAGGACATTTACATTGCCACAACCCTGCAGAACACGCAGCAAGACGCAGCAAATCGGATTATGCCACTCAAGGCACTTGAACGCTTTTATAATCACTTCTCTTGGTTTGCAAAACTTTTTCCAACAATGACGGACTGGATAGGAGCCTCATTCGAGTTACATGAAGAAACACTTGGTATGAATTCAAGCGTGACACGACTTCCAGAGGCTGCTGAATTCAAGAAAATACGTGACTCTGGTGAGTTTAGCAGACTCTGCGACTCTGCTAGTAAGTATATGGAGGTGTTGCTGGATCAAATGCTGTTTGATGAAATGTTTGCGTATGTTCAAACACATGCATACTTTGGCATCGTGGACAATATCTCGACGCAAGAAGAACAGTACGCAGAAACAGTGCAGACGATTTTGATGCCTGAACAACTTTGGCTCGAAGATCAAAAGCCACACCACACAGAAACAAAGCTCTCAAACCTAAAAGTGAGCGCTCCTGCCCAGCGGAAACTACAGCAGAGCGTACAGCCGGCGCTTCAGCTTGCGGCGGTTGTGTTCTCGGAGACAAACAAAAGTCTCAAGGTTCTCGCTTATGAAATCGGGTGCATACTGCAATCAGTTCAACACTCTACGTTCAAAATTCAGAACCAGTTGAAAGAGCTGTTAAAATCGGCTGCCAGTAATTTCACTGGCTTGGATACATTGCTTCAGAAGATGAATGAGCGCAGCCAGCAGCAAGTTTCAAATGCACATGGCGCGTGTTCGAAAGTCGCGTATTCAAACGCCAGAGCAGCCATTCAATCTGCAGGCATTCTTCCAAACGCGTTTGAACTTATTGGCATTGTGTCTACACTTTATGGGATGACCACAATTGATGTGAGCAAAATAAATCAGCTTCACAAGGTGGAAGCAACAGAGGAAAATCGTGGCGCCTTTCGCAATACGTACACCCGCAAAACAACTTGTATGCCAAACAAGCAGAATTTAAGCCCTGCGGCGTACAAGCACATGGTGAATCATCACGCATTGGATACTTCGCGCAAGTGCATCTCAGCGGCGCAGCGGATCCTGCTCGATGACGGCAGTACCCTGTCAGAGGACGACGCACACATGCTACAGGAGGTAGTGAATTCGTACACACTGTTTCTTGAAGATATGGAAACTATGGAGTCGATGTACAGCAAAATGCAGAGTTTACTTCACTGTGCACATGAGTTGTCGGAATTGCAGAACGATGTCGACAATATGCAATGTGAGCAACGCAAAGCGAGTGCTATTGCCAGAAAGTTTACCTATGATTGTGAGCCTCACCTACAACAGCGCAATACTCCAGAGTCATCTGTGAAGTTGAACCCTAGATGTCGCAACACGGGCATACGATTCATAGGACCAACTGCATTTGGTCACCTTGGAAAGCCGTCTTTTGTACCAACTGTCAGTAGATTGAGTGCACAAACCTTGCAAGGATCACCACTGGCTCAACCCATAAACACCAAATGGTTGTGTACACACCCAGAGCAAAGTGCTATACAACGTGCCAACGAACTGCAGCAGAAGTTATTGAGCGGACTCGAAAGAAATGCGTTCATGACAGTGATCACAGGGGATCACAGCGTACATGAAAAGTTTGTGCAGGTTTTCGAATTGCTCGAGAATTGCCCCTTTCATGTGCCGACGCTCGATGTGGTCAATGCGGTGTACAACAAATTTGTGATAAGTATGCAATGGTTTGATTCGGCAATAATATTGAAGCAGATACAATTTGAGTTTGAACGGTATAAGCAAAATTTGCTTATTCTCAGCCAGTATTCGAGCAAGAACGTGGCACCGGATTGGAGGCGATTTTCAGAATATGTGTGTCCATCTAATCAGTTGGACATTGACAGCCAGATAAAAACTCTCAAGTGGCATCTGCTTTTGAAGACAATTTCGAACCTGATGTGCATGTATGACGGGTTGGCTTTACCACCTGAAGTCTATTCACATGTGCGTACAACGTTTGAGTTTACTGACAGCTCTCATCCATCACCGTTTTTAACCTTCTATGCGAACCCTGATACGGCTTTTGCGGAATTTACCCTTTTGGACTCTCTGTACAAGCAGTTGGCGGCGCTCCTGCCTGATTTGGTATTTGATTCAAGTCAGCATGCAGAATTGTCGGATCTGTACGGTAAGACAATTATGAACGCACTTAATTTGTTTGTCGATGCGTACGGTTTGGCGCTGTACGGGCGGGTTGTGCAACAGCGAGTGGAGCACGTTAGCAGTGCTCGGTCCAAGTACGAGCAATCACAGGGAATGGTAGCACCGGGCGTCGTGTTTGGAGTGCAGAATGATCGTGAGTGCACGGACTACTACATGTCGCATTACACAATCACATGTATTTCAGCGAGCACAAAGGTCTCAGAGTTGCTGGGTGTGCTGCAAACGCATATGGTGCAATTGGATACGCCCTGTACGCAATTGCAGCTTGTTGGCAAGGACCAAGTGCTGCCACTGGATGAGTCGCTTGAGGCTCTCGGAATGGTTTCATCGAATGGTACATTCGAACACATGCAACTGATTGGCGACACAACCGGTATTGTCACAATTCAAGTGAACCCGACTGCTTTGCAATGCACAGTGGATGAACACAAAGCAGTGCACGTGTCTGTAAGCAAACAGCGTGATGTAGCAGAGTTTCTGAAACTTTCCAACACGGCTCGAGTGCGTGTCCAATTGAACTGCGCTGATGGTCGCAGCTATGCAACCAATGTGGAGCTTGGTACGGTTTTACGGTCTCTTGAGACAGGAGGGAATATTTTGGGCCTGACACCAGACCTGTCGCACACCTGCAAAAGTAGTTGTGTGTATATAACAATGGAAGCGCCAAACGGGCACTGGTTACGTAGCAACAACAAGACGTCGCATCACATTCCGCAAGCCCTGACCAACCAAGCAGAAAAAATTGTGCATAGAATCCACCTTGCACAATCAGTCGACGAGCACTTGAGTGATGCGGGTGCTATCTTGTGGACATATGTCTCAAAACTGCTCAAGTTGATGACCTGTGGTCCCGACAACAAATGTGTGTCTACAGCCCATGTGACAGAGGTGTTGCAAACGTCGCCGCACCCATACCCAGTGTATTGTCGCGCGCTGGAGACAATAGATTTGCGACTGTTTGCCAAGATAGACGGCGTTATGCCTCAAAGCGCATCTGACAGGCGCAATGAGGACGAGTGTGCCTTTGCAGCAATCAGGCGGGGTTTGACATCTTATGAAGAACTGTGTAGGTTTTGGGCAGCGCATTCTCTGGAGACTGTTGACGCTGAGCCGGCTGCACTGTCTTCAATGAGCAGATGTCTGGATAATTTGGCCAAATCAAACCTACATTCTAAGAATTTGTACCCTCAAGAGCGCATAAACATAGCAAAGACCAATCTTAATGCATGCAAAGTTTCGTTCGTGCACGTCAATGCTGTACAAGGATTGTGCACTGAACTGTATCACCATTTGTGTGCCCTGTGCGAGGAGCCAATCGAGCCAACGGACTCACCCCCAGTCGATACAGCAGCCGACTTTGATTCGGATCTGTTTTCGATATCGTTTTCCCAGTTTTCGCAGGATGAAGCACCACTTGACGTGGGACAAACAATTGACATGCCAAGTACCAAATACACGGTCTGCTGCATAATTCAAGACCTCATGACATTGAGCGAATGGTACAAGACACAGTGGCGTGTATCACTGTATATGCGACCGGTGACTGGCTCTTTGAACACAGCTGTTGTACAAACTACCGCAGACCTGTTTTGTGCTATGTTTGACCCGAACGACGGGTCACAAATGTTGGATGCGTCTGAGCCCAAGGATGCATCCTCTGTGATCAAGCATGCGTTTGAGATATGTGAAGACCCAAAGCAGTACGGGATCAAGCAACAGGTGAATACGTTCATTGAGATGTGTGACGTTGTCGAGTTGATAATGTGTATCCGACATTCTTATTCGCGTGAGATGACAGCTGATCAGCTCGATGATCTACAAACTATCTACTCAGTGAGCTTTGACATTACCAATCGGCTGATGCAAATCTGTCAACAAGTTGTCGAAACAACGCTTGTGTTGCTGCGTCTTCAAATGGATACGCTGTGTGACCGACTGAGAACCACCTATTCGTCCAACGGCGCGCTTTGCAAAGCCGCAGAAAGCGTGGTCAATGCGTTATCTGGATCTGAGTTTTGTTTCAGTGGTTTCGCTTCCGACGCATTGATTATGCCAGATGCTTTGCGTTCTGTGCACGCACAGTACACATGCCCATTGCCAAGCAAGACTGTGAACGAGAGCGGCAAACTGGCTATTTGTCGACACAAGAGTCTAACGTTGACTGAGTTTTTGGAGCATTTGAGGTCAGGAGGCAATTGCATGGGCACAGCACTGTACAGGCATGAGTACGACAAGCATCCGGACAGTGTACCGGAAAAGGACGGCGTGCTTTCGGAGCAGCAAGTCAAAGATCTGTCCGATCCAAAAGCGCAATTTCTGGTGTTGCCTGTGATACAAGCACCAAACAATACACTCAGTGCACTGACGTTTCAGTTGCCAAACAATCCGGATCAGCCGTTAGCCTTGCGGTACTTGCAAGCAATGGCCAAATGCACCGTGCACAATGCACACGAGGTTGTGTGCTTTGAAGCCATGGGCAATGAGTCTGCTCAGCTCAGCAGAATTCTGGGCATATTCAAACATGGTAGTAACAGGTTCACCAATGTGACTTCAGATCCCAATTCAATGACCTACGAGCAGCTGATGAAGCGTCACTTTGGGTCTGCTCCGTTGCGTATCAGCGCACGCAGCCCTGTGCTTGCTGCGTTGTACTACAATACAATGCCAAACACCGAACTGTTCAGAAAGGCCATTGAGCAGTTTATGCGTGCTGTGAACGAGCAGTACACCAAGTCAGCTGGGTCGAAGCGCAAAAGGGGTCGAGGTCACGATCTACATGGGCACTGGGAGTTTGATAAGGACAACCAGTGGCATTTTGATGGAATGTAAACGGACAATTGTATATGCTTGGTACTACCAAGTACTATAGAATCCAGCAAGTGGTGTATAGAATTGCATAGAAGTGCATAGAAGTGCATAGATTCTGCTGAGTTATTAAACTTTGTATGAAATTTAACTTAGTGTACATCTTATTTGCTTTTGACGCAGCAAACTACGTGTTGCCTGTTTTATTGGTTTCAAACCCAAGCTGGCAGGTTAGTAATCCACCAGGTGAGTAATCCGCTAGGTAAGTAATCGGCTAGGTAAGTAATCCGCTAGCTAAGTAATCCGCCAGGTGAGTAATCCGCTAGGTAAGTAATCCGCTAGCTAAGTAATCCGCTAGCTAAGTAATCCGCTAGGTAAGTGATCCGCTAGCTAAGTAGTCCGCTAGGTAAGTAATCCGCTAGCTAAGTAATCGGCTAGGTAAGTAATCCGCTAGCTAAGTAATCTAAGTAATCCGCTAGCTGAGTAATCTGCCAGGTGAGTGATCTGCCAGATGAGTAGTATAGCACCTATTGCATAAAAACTGCATATGCATGGGTTCTTGTAGCCGCCAGCTTTGCTGACGGTTATTTCGACTTTTGTGCGCCAAATCTACCCTGCTTCAAGTTGCACTGAGCACATGTGACCTTGAGCCTGCAATGTTTGCTATGGTACTCCTGCCAGTCCTCAATGGCCTGCTCGGAGTTGTGCGGCACAGTGCACGTTGCGAGAAACTTCTGCATCAGATTTGCAAAGCTGTGTTCGTGAGTCCCGTGGTCGATGTGATACTTGTTGCACGTGCCGACTGCCTTGCACATGGCACATTTGAGAAACCCATGCACGAGTTTGTTTTTTCGAAATTTTGTAATCTGTTCATCGATTGCTCTTCTGTACTGGGTTTTTAACCTGTCCTCGTAGCTGAGGGCTGCATTGGAAACAGCGCCGCACAATTTGCGCGGTACGAGGTTGATAAGCTCGGGATTTGCCGTTGATTGAAAGAAGATTGCCATGTAGACGTGTTTGTTTTGTTGCCAGGCAGTGTGTACAAAATCAGATCTGCCGACAAGCACGTGTGTACCTTTGATAGCTTCGTCGAGCGACTTTGCATTCGATGGGAACAGTTTGCGCTTGATCATGCCACCTGTAGCCCATGCTGCAGCGATGTACCACAGCTTGATGTCGTCGCTTTCCACCGGGTTGAATTGGTCACAGTGCTTGAGGTATGTCTTGTCTAGGAGTTTTGATTTCAGATTCCATTGTTTGCGCAATGAGGCAACGCTGAACGATTGGTCTCCGATACGAAAACACCACCTGGTGCCCTTTTTTTCTCTCCCTGCGATCATTGGCTTGTTGGGTGCAGAGAGTGCACGTGCAAAGTTATGCTAGAAAAATGACATAAACACGGATTGTCAGACCTGTAAAACAGGTACACGGCTACTGGCATGTCGGCCCTGGGTTCTGAAACCGATCTTGAAGCAGATTATGATTGCATTGATCTCGAAGCAGAGCTGGCTACATCGACCGCACGTGTGCGTCTGGGCACACAGCAGGCACTGAAGTACATTGTCGGCCAGTATCGCTGCAAGGACGTGCAGCGCGCATTGAAGCACCGGTTGCAGGAGCAGCTTACAACGGCCGCGAGTTGCGGGGAAGATAGTTTGCGTATACGAGATGCGGATTTTGACAGAGTGAGTAAACTAAACGTTCCGGACCCGAGTAAGTACCGCAGAACCCCGTGGTACGAAAACGGGTGTGCAATGCACATTGTGAACCCGAAGGACTACAATGCAGATTGTTTGTTGTACGGCAAGTTTCTGCACCCACAGCAAGTTTCGGGGCAGCGAGTTGGTAAGTTCAAACCGCAGCCAGAATGGGCTCGTCACTTGTACGAGTTTGTCAAGCTGAACGAGGAAATGCGGGCTCTGAGTGCTATTGCACAAAGCCTGAGTGTGGACTTGTGCATTGAGTATACTGATGGATGTGAATACGTGTTTGACTGGGCCAAGTGCGCAAGGAATAGTTACTACAATAATGTCAAAGGTCCAGTAGACGCGTTTACGCAGTACGATTTAATACAGGAGTTGGTTTGACATACTTGGCACGTTTGGAACCAACAAGTACACAAATGTACGCTACAGAAGCACTGTAGACGTAAATGGCTGTAATTTTACGCAATAAACTGTACTTGATAGGATTTGTCGTGTGTGATATTGAATACTAGATGTTATACTAAAAAATTGACATACATAAAAGGTTGGTATATAACATCGATACGGCAATTGGGAAACCTAGTTGTAAAACGAGTAGGCGCCACAGCAGCAGCAGTGTGCCAGTGGGATAAGTTGTGATTGCCTTTTTGGTATTTTGCAACCTTAATCTTACAGACGGCGACTCTCTGCCTTGTGACTCTCGAGTATCGCAGTGTGCTCAGCATCAGGTCCGATCCAATTGGTGTTGCATTTGCCATTGTCGAAAATAGCAAACAGAACATCGTAATCGGTTTGCCCGAAGCGGGTTCCAGAACAGTTGGGTGCACCCGAGTTGAACAAACATGCAATGTGAGACCTGCAGTCGCACATTTCCGTCGAATCCGTTTTCCTTGCCGTGCAGAGCAAATGCAAGACAGAGCCGTCAGCGGTTCAACAAAGCACTTGATGAAGTGTACTCCAAGGACGAGAATATTCGGGCTCTGTCAAGCCGGCATCACACAAGCTTGTATGCGTGGACTCAGAATGCGGAGACTTCTGCAGAGAAGCGGACATCGACGGGCGAAATCATGTGTGTTCTACCTGCTCACTGGCAGAAGAAGGTGGTGATCAACAGTGCAAAAATCAGTCCGAACCGAGATTTTTTGGAACTAAAGATGCTGCTCGACGACTTCAGATGCAAACCGGTTGATTACAAAGAGGAGTGCTTTGCGTTTGCGGCAGAGTTGCTGTACTCGGTCATCACAACCAAGAAGAGTATGAACAACACAGGCAGTCTCAAGATCAAGAAACGAACCGTACACAGCTTCGTCAAAGCAACGGCCACGATCAGGATTTGTCTTGGAAGACCAGCTGTGACGAGTCAGAAACGCAGAGACTTTGTGAACGAAATACCGCACGAGTGGGTGGATTGGATGGAGCAGAATCCCTACAGCTCGGACAACTCGGTGCAGTTCGGCACGATTCAGCAGTTGCTACTGCTGCTTACAGAGAATGCGGTGAATCTTGACATTGTGCATCTGAAGGACGAGGGGCAGATGGACGTGTCAATTTTCTCGTTTGCTCTTGCCTTTGCACACTACCTGCGCAAATCTGACGAGACGCAAATGGAGTTTACCAAGCACAGCAGTTGCAACAGCTTTATTGGGTCGCTGAGCAATGTGCTGGAGGACATGCACTCGCAGTTGTGGCATCCTACGTCTGAGGCGGCAACCCCGGCCTCCAAGAAAGCTATTCAGCAGTTCATTGACCGGCTCTCTCAGCACACCAAGACCAAGTTTTCGCTGGTGCAGACAGCAATAATCCAAGGGTTTTGTGCCGATATTGTGAGCATACTTGTGGAGCACAACACCTACTGCAATGCAAACAAAGTATCACACGTCTTCAAGGATCTGAGCACGTGCACTACTCGGCGATACCAGACACAGATTGAGGCCACGTTGCACAAGCTGGTTGTGCCGCTTATTGGCCAAAAGAAGATCAACAAGACATGCGCAAATTTGATCGTCGGGATGCGATGCTTCAAGGAAAATTCCTACAAGCCGATCAAGACAGATGCAGTACCAAACACTCTGGCTGTGAGCATGCAGCTCATCCAGGTGGCGCTCTGTGCAGGCGTACCGCAGCCACTTCATCAGGTACTGCTCAGTCTGCAGACATCTGCTTTGCTGATGTTGTTTGGGTTTGTGGAAGAGGCACTGGCTGTGAGTCCTGCTTCTTCTGAGACGAAAATTGCGGTAATTGAATCGAGTACCCGGGACATGTACACTCGCACAAGCGCCATTCTGGTGATTGCGCTCACCCTGTCTCTGCCGCTGAAGCAGTGGCATACGGAGATTTCGCGAGTCTGCTACTGCACTGCGTGCAATCGAGTCGTCGGCAACGAAAACGCACTTCCAAGCACACTGCGGATGTGCCCGCAGCAGTTACTGGCTCGGTACGAGCTGCAGGTCGTGGCTTCGTTTGACGAGAACGTGCACTGTTTGAGCGCGCTGCCGGACAAGTCAAGCGTGAGTGAGAATCTATTTGAGCTGCTTGCAACTGCCAGCGACCAGCTGACCAACAGGCGCAATCTTGATATCGGTACGGACGTCAGCCAGTTGCTCGATTGCGCGGTGGAGCCGGACGTGAGGTACGACATTACTTGCAACACGCCTACAGCCAAGAATCAGATCAAGTCGCTTAAACGAGCGCGCAAGAAGAAGACCCCGATTACTTTGCATTTGGAGCGTGCTGCGTCGCAGACCAATCTGTGCCTGCACGATCTTGCACCCTGGCTGTTTCGAGCGTTCAGGGAGAACAAATTGAACATGTACGTCATACAGGACGGCAACGTGGATCCGAAAACCAGTTTTGGGCTTTGGCTGGATGACACGAATTTTGAGCGCACACAGCTGCAACATCTGATCACGCCGTCGGCGCAACCGTTCCATGCGAGCAACAACACAGTGGAGCTCTGCAAGCAGAAACATCCGATCATGACTGCGAACGGGTCGTGGGTGTTCCACGACACGATAATGGCGCGGAGGTCGCCGTACGCAAACACACAAGGCAGGAAAATGAAAAAGGCGTCGAATCAGCAGCTGCTGCTCACACAGGACAGCATGGCCACGTCACGAGTGTACAATCTGCGCACCTCGTGCAGCAAACTTCTGGGCATGTTCTACGTGGCTGAATTCCATCGCAAGTCTGCCATGAGTGTGGACACGGCCAAGGAAATCTCGCACCCGGGGCTTCAGAACAAGCAAGAGGTACGCACCGAGATCTGCATCAAGAAGCCGACTAAACCGGTGCCTGAGCACCTGCGACGGTTTGCTGCCATGTGTACGGAACAACAGCCGCAGGGGCGCACGCCACTTGCTTCGCTCGTACCGGACAAGATGACTATTTGCGTCTACCCACAGTGCAACAATCGAAAGAAAACCGCGTTTGTCCGGCTGACGCATGTCAAACTGGCGGAAATCGAACATTTCGAGTCGCAGAAATTGGCTCTGCAGAGCATGGCTACGGCTGCTATAGAGACTCTTAACTATGCAAATAATAGACTGCATATGAAGACGTACAATTAAGTAAACATACAATATGCATTTGATTAAGGAAACATACATTGCTTCACCATGTTTATTAGCACATGTGCTCTAACTCATCAAATGATGAGTAAATAGGTATCTGATGCTTGTGTGCCAATTCTTGCATCAACTCAAGTTGTTGCTTGACATTGCAGTCAAACCAGTCATCAGGAAAGACCTCCTCCTTGCTCGACAAATTGTCTCTGATGGTATCCTCAAACGGCAACACAAAGGCATCAATGCCCTCAGCATCAAACCAAACAAAACCCAAAATCTTGGCTCCTGCAGATTTCAATTGAATAGTGTGCTCATGAGCCAAATTTTGCACATGCGGGTCGTCCGCATTGTGTGTGTCCACTCCGAGAGCTAAAAGAACCGAATCCTGATCGATCCATTCAGCATCATCATTGTGCGTGACATAATACGATTTGCCAGCGCCTGTAGGCGCCACAACAAATCGTCCCGTACAAGGCAACTCTGTGGCAGATACTGACGAGTTTGCAGCGCCTGCAGTTGACTCCCGAACGGGCAGTTTTGCAAGCACGTTGTAGTAGGGTGCAAAATACATGTTGTTTGCCTCGACGTAGTCGCGCACCACACATGTTTGTAGCCGAATAGGACAACACGCCCAAAAACACTCCATGGGCAGGTTAGCCTGCCATGCGTTTTCAGCTGGGAAACCAAACGTTCCACTTGCATTGTTCCAACGTTGTAGAACTCCTTTGGAAAACACTAGTTCTCCAGCATAGGCTATTTTCTCCTCAGGTGAAAACAATAATGTATGGCCACTTGCAAAACCCATCTCAATGCCAGAAAATTGGACACGTATACGAATGTGTTCTGAGTCCGCCACAACAAGAAACGGATACGCCCCATCCAGTTTTATGAGCTCTTCTTGACAACACGACCTTCCTTTGCAATCTGATTTAACTCGCTCAGTTGGAATAGATATGTTATATTTCCTTTTCTGTGATCCTCTTTTAAATCCATACCCATCTTCACTTTTTTTGTGGTCTTGATACATCTGTGCGTACTTACGGTGTTGTCTTTGCGTTATAGACATTTTACGCAAATTTAGACACAATGTATACTAATCAGAAGCAAACTAAACGGCGAACCAGTTTATATCGTTGAGTGTTTTTTCTTGTACAATTGTTTCATCAGATCTCGTCGCCGCTGTTTGAACGTCTGTTCTTTTACTGCTTGCGCTGAACCGTTTTGCACGTGTTTGGCCCGCGTAAACGCAATCCCGGTGACAGCAATGATGACAGCGTAAAGTACAATTAACATGACGTATTGTTCCTCAGTTACGTGCATATGCTGGGTGTGAACGGATTACGGATGCCTGTGCGTACAAAATATTGGAATTTATTGTATTTTTGCCGTTTTGAGCTCAAATGCGGGACAGACTTTTTTCAAAAAGAGAATGCAAAAAAAAATAAATACACTTCACTACCTCTAAAGTATATGTTGGTCTCATACACACAGTGTGTAAAGTATCTGAACACAGACTTTGTCAGCAAAGGCACAAGCCCATGTGCGTACAAAATATTGAAATTTATTACAATTTTGCCGTTCTGAGCTCAGATGCGCGTGTTTTCGGATTTTTTGACAGTGGCGCGCAGTTTTGCGGCATCTACAACCACTGCAAGCGTACCACAGAGCAGAAACACAATCACGAACAAGAACCCTTTTGGTAGTTTTGGCATGCTTGCGTCGTAAAACACAGCTTTGACCGGGAGTACGGCGCATCTTAGAATCAGTGCGACCGCAGTGGGCAGATCCGAGATCATGTTCCAGCCTTCGCGCACAAGCTGTACAGTCGTTGTTTTGTGTATTTGCTTGAACTCGGCCTTGTGCCAATACACGTAATCGAGCTGCAAATTGAGTACAATTTTTGTCAGCTGACACGCAACAGCTATGCTGTACAGTTTGAACAGCACGGCCAGAATGCCGTTGAGGTCGTCGCAGTCCTCCTGGATCTTGTCAGATGCATCCGAGCAGATGTTTTCGAGCTCGCAGCTCGTGTGCCACTTCCAGTTGGATAGCTCGCTGCACAAGCACGCAAACGTGGCGATTGCAAACACTACAACAATATTCTGTTTGAACATGCTGTGTGCGGCCCGCAGCCATTTGTAAAACTGTTGATTGTAGTGGTGCGACGCCTCACGCAGCGGTGGGACCATCGGGGTTGCGTTCTGTGCCATTTCTTGTACAGGCAGAGTCGATACGTCCGCTAAGAATTCTGGTGCGTTACGCAAGGACCACGGTAAGTCGTGTAGATATACGTTTGGGCATGCAACACCAAACAGAACACCGCGTGTCAAATCGTAGTGCGGAGTGTATACGGCCAGCATGCGATATATTCTTGTAAATTTTGACATAAATAACGTTTGTCGCGTCGGCTACGCGTATTGTCATTTTTTGTACGCGCATTGCGCGTATTTTCTTGTACGCGCATTGCGTGTTTAATTACTCCGCAGTGCGCACAATGCGTGCATCAAATCGACGCGTGACGGTGCCATGGGACATGTGCACAGTGCAAGAGGAGCGTGCTCGACTGAACGAGTCACATTCGGAAGCCGTTGCGCTTGGCCGCAAGCTAGAGATCTCGAAGCAGATTATAACGCAGCTGAAGACGGATGTTGCAGCCCAGGCCACGGAAAACGACCGATTGCAGCGACTTTTACTCGACGCGGAGGAGTCACGAGCAACAGGGTCGCTTATTGTCGAGCATTTGCGGGCAACTCAGGGGCAGCCACTGCTGTACGCAGGAAATACGGATTGGTTGCACGAAGCGGCGGAGAGTCCGGGAAAACATCTGATTCAGCAGTTACAGCACGTAATGTGCGCGTTGAACAGTGTGTACAGCAAGTTTTGCGTGCCCGAGTTGTCAATTGCGCACAATCATCTGCAGGAGGAGCTTCGACGCAGCAAGCAGTGGATGTTGCACAAGTGGGCGTACTTTTGCGAGACGGAGAGTTACCACTCGGGTGACACTGCTGCAAGCAAGTACCTGCTGGGTATGGTCTCGCTGCAGCAGACGTACATCGAGACATTGGAACGCAATCTTGCGATTTTTGTTGAGTTTACACAGACATTTGACACGTTTCGCAACGACGTAGTGCAGCTGCGTCAGGACGTGTATAAGTTAACGTTGTGTCACAATCACGCACTGAAGGCATATGTACGGTACAGACTGTCAGGTGCGTCAGCTGCTGCGGATACATCGACCGTAGAGGACGTTCTTGATGAAAACAGCAATCTGGTCAAACAAAACAGTAAATTGACCATAGCAGCGACTGTGGCGCATCAGGCAAATTTGACTCAATCGTTGGTGAACAGCACACAGCAGCACGTGGGCAAATTTCGAACCCGTTACGAAGCAGACATTCGGCAGTTTTTGCACACGGACCCAGACAACAGTGCAACAATTCAGAAATTACGTTGCGAACTCAAGACGTGCAGAAAGCAGCTAGCAGCGTGCCAAAAGAAGAACACGGAGCTTGCGCGGAACACGGAACGCATTGTTTCTGTGAAGCTGCGCGAACAACAGACGGAGCTGTGCGCAAAGTTTGCCGCAGAGGAGCAGGGCATTGTGCTGGAAGCTCGTGCTCAGCAGCACGCGGAAATGACTGCGCTGCAGGAATCAAACAGTGCGTTACAAGAATCCAACGGTGCACTACTGGACGAGTTACGGCGCACGCGAGATCTACTTGCGCACGAAGAGATACAATGCGCCAAACATCAGCTAGAGCTTGATACACTGCGGGAGCAATTTGAGCGTGTGAAGAAACAATACGAAAAGGAGTCCGTACGGAAACGCACACGATTTGCAAAGTTGCAATTGCGCGTACGTGACGCCACCGTTGCGCGCGGCGTGCTGCTGATGCGGTGTGCGCTGCGCGTGCCTTTGGACGTTCGGCAATTGTTGGTGCGGTGGCAGTGCCGTGCTGTGCTATACCGCGCGTCCGAGCTGACGTCGCAAAGGGACTCCGTGTGTGTAGCAAAATGCAGACTTGCGCGCGATATAGCCGCCGATTTAGGCATCCGCGTAATTGATACTGTCTGTGAGATGACGCACAAGCAGCCAGCAGTCGACGGCCCGTTGCTGGCGCAAATTTACAACATGTGCAACGACTATTTGTGCAGACTGACGGCATACAACGCACAGCTTGGTAATATAAAAGTGTTTGACGGGTTTTGCGTACGCGGGCACGTCGACGTAAAAAGAACGTGACGGGTTGTCAACAGTACGACTTGTTTTACACCGCTGACGTTTTAGATTCCGTGTTTGAATAAATACTACATAATTTGGTGTTACAGCACTAGGTTAACGCAAGCATCGTGCACACGCGCGCAAACAGCTTTGCGTGTGTCTGCTTAAGCAGAATCATGAGTTGCGCGTGTTGGTACTGATTGCGCAGAAAAAGCGTACGGTACAATGAAATTGCGTCATCTTTGGAATACTTTACGGGCACCCATTTGAGGTCGCTGTACTCCAGCATGTAGATTTGTGCGGTTGCAATTTCAAGCAATTCTTTGTCAAGCAGTTCAGACCACGTATCATCTGTTGACCATTCGACGTACACACACACCTCTGCTTGGCACTGCGGGTTCAGCGGTGTGTTTTCTCGTATGCACCGTGTTACGCCTTCAATGGTCCGTTGCAGCATGATGTGCACAGATGCAATCACTGACGCCATATCTGCTTGGCCAGCGGAGGAACGTATGTACTCCACGTTTGATTTCACCTGCGTAGCGTCTTTTGCGTATTCCTGCGCCGCAACGTGCATAGCAACTTTGGCGTCTACCATCCGTTGTAATTGAGTCTTGGTCTGCGCCACGACGTCACCCGCTGCTGGCGTGTTGCCAATGGTACGTACGTGATGCAGCTGCGCGAGCTTGAGGCCGTGATCCATGTCAAACGCTCGTTGATTACACTGGTCCACACAGACCTCTGTATCCGCGTATAGTTCCATGTCCAGCCCGCCACTGCGCGTACGTGCGCGTTTCGTTTTTTTGAAAATATTGTTCTGTTACTTTGTATAAATGGCCCGAGCATTTCGATTCGTTGCAAAGCAAGGCCGTTGTCAGTGCACAAGTTTGCTCTGCTGCATCGTTGTGTGATCTTTTGCGTGACCTTTTTTATTACGACACAGTGCGGACGCAGCTGACAACCAGATATTTTTACGTCCTCCGTGACGCAACACGCGTGTGTTCTCCGAGCAATTGGACAACTTTGTGAGTTGTTGTGTCATTTAAAAAATCTTAAAATTGTGCCAAAAGCACACAGCTCGTGTAGTCGGGTGCGCAGCGGTTCATGCACTTGGTTGCCCTGCTGCTTGCAATTCAGTACTTTCGTGCTGACTGCTCGTTCCAACCGTTTGAGCTGGCGCACGGTGAGACGTGTGCGGATTTCAGACTTGGGTTTAACTCCAGTCGCGCGAAGACGTACACCGCGTGGTCAGAATGGCGCAATGGCAACCATACGTCGTTTTCCGAGTGCAACAGCAGAGGAGTGCGCTTGGTAGACAAATTGTACCGGTACAAAACTCCCACGATGGACAGCGTGTTCGTGCCCGGGTTGGAGTACGGCATTCGAAGCACCACGGGCGAGTCTCTTGTGGCAATCCGCAGCAACAACGGTACGCAGCAGCTTATGCTCGTGCACCCCAATACGACTCGAAGCGCAGTGGCATCGGAGATGTGGTACGCGGATGCGTTTTACAGCGACACGGTCAAATGGCAAAGCACTCAGATTACGGGAGTTTCTCCGGGCGGTACCAAACTCTACGATAGGTACCGGTTTGCGGATCTGAACGGGCGTGCGTTGTGCCACCAAGGCAACAAGTTGATTGTGCGGGATCCGGACGAGTTGGACCAGGACTGCGTGTGGAGTTCGCATGCGCACAATTTCGACAAATCGCTTGGCATTATCTTTTTGAACAACAGCGCCTTGGCTCGAATCAAAGTGTTACATTCGGACCAGACGCACAAAGAAGGGTCTGTGTTGTGCGTGCAAGACGAGGACAACAACGTCTACTCGCTGCAGACGACGGACTTTCTGTACGAGGCTATTCCGGAGTCACAGGACATCGACGACGAGTTTGTGCAAATCAGTTCGCAGCAAGCTGTAGGACCAGCAGACGTGCTGAGACCCGTGACTCCAACCTCCGTGTACAATCTCGTTGCGACGGACACACAGTCGTTGGCTCATTACAGCGGCGTGCTGTACTCGCAGCAGAAGATGCAGGTGGACTGTCCGTGTTCTGACTGTACAGACGACGTGCAGTCGCAGTCGCTGCTGGCACTCAACTACACTGGTCGCAACATGTGCTACGCGCAAATCACAGACAAGCAGGCTGTGCCGTATGACGAGCTTACGACATACGTGTTGCAGATGAACACTTCGTATGCTGTCGGCTTTAAGCTCAAGCCTGCGGCACGCGGGGGCGGTGTGCAGACCGTGATTGACATGTCGCACACGAGTTTTTTTCGCGCGGAGTACGACACTGCGCACAATCACGTCATTGTGTGGCTTGCTGTTGGTGAGCAGCTGACGGAGCGCACGTGTCGTCACGACGCCGTACGCTCTCTGCTGACCATCTACCGCAACGCGGTGCGTGCGCCGGCTACGCAGATCACTATCAAGGCACACTACTTTGCGATTGAGCTTGACGTGCGCAAAACCATGTCGCACACGGAATCCATGGCAATGCCGGTTAACTGTCACAGCACGGCGCACGAGTTCCGTAGCGGGTTCTGTCGTATGCTTCGTGCCAGCTGCGACGCGTCGTTTTTCGGAAACAGCGACCTCAAGCCAATTACTCGAGAGCCGTTTTATGGACAAGTCACAGATTTGCGCGTATGGCTTGGAGTCAGCCTGTTCAGCGCAATTCGGTTGTGGCACAATGCAGGCAACCAAGTCAACACTCAGTTGTCCGGTGCACTGGGCTCGAATATGCAAAGTGTGACCGACAAGGCAGACATAAACGCAACGGGATGGATTCTCGACTGCCGTGCGGACGTGCTCGTAGACGACGCGCGCATTGCGTTTGCCAACGCGTACGGAGGCATCCGCTGCACGGCCAGATCGAGCCTGCTAACAAGCACCGAGTTCGATTTCATTCCGGTGCTTCAGTGCCACGCCGCGTGTGCGCACGGGTTTCTGTGCACGTCCGGGCAGTGCACCGAGCAGGTGGACGATTGCGAACAGGAGTCGATGAACAGTGTGTACGGCAACATCTCACACGCACCGTGTGGTGCGCTGCAACAGATCATTAGCGAGCGGCATATTTCGACGGCGGAGCGACAAGCCATGCTGAACCACGAGGTTGCGGAGCTGATGAAAAACGTAACCAAGCAACGAGTGCCGTTTGTGATGAAAACGCCCATCACAGACGGTTCGTACACTGCGACGTCGCAGCTGTCCGCGTCTGCAGACAACTCGTTTATCAACCCGGATCAGGCGTACACAATTGAGATGGTGAACGGTGCCTCACTGCTGCTCTCTGTGGACCAATACGCGGATCCGCAGGAGTACACGTTTGCGATCGGTAGCACGGAGTATTACACACAGTCCGAGTCAAGAAGCAAGACACACACGGAGATTTCATGCCACTCCGTGCAACGTACACACGCCCCAATGACGGAACGGCAGTGCCAAGACTGGCCGCGGACCACGCAGTGTGGTGCGTCGTACGGCCTGACCACACGGTGCCCGAAACACATGCCAGTGATGTGCAAACAGACCACAATGCAGCTGTATGTTGATCCAGTACCGGTGATAACAGATCTGGCTCAACCAATCACGTTCAAAATGCACGTGATGCAAACCAAACGGGACCCAGACAACATCATTCGCTACAATGTTGCCAAAATCAAACTGACAATGGGTACTGTGTCGAGTCTGCTGGTCACAGCGTTGAATCAAACAGCGGAAAACCCGGTTGTGCAGCTGTGCGGCAACCCAGACGAGCAGTATTCCACATGGGCGGATATTGTGGCCTCTGAGCACTACGACTTTGTGCACGGCACCGACAGTTTCAGACGCTTGTTTCCAATCCACCCCAGTGAGTGTATGCGCTTTTCGAGCCAGAAACTACAGCAACAGACAAACGTCGGCGACATAGTCTGGCAGCGCGTGGGCGCGCAGAATGAGATCCTGCGGGGGTCCGAAGCCGTGACGCTTGTGCTCTGCAACGGGAGATGGATCTGGGTCAACTACGAGGCGTCTGAGCTTGTGGCACATGCCGACAAGTACACGAGCACACACTGCAGTGTGTTTGCGTTTGTGTTCCCGAAAGAACTCGGCGTCTACGATACCAAATACGTTGCCTCTGACAAACGTCTGATTTGGCCCTGGCTGCGGGAGAAGCAGGGCGCAAGCGCGAGATTTTCACCGTTCAAATGGCTCGAGGACAATACGTGCAAGAGCAACATATTGGCATGCAATGCCCATGGAGGTCCCAAGCTCTGCCCCGAGGCCGACAGTTCCGTAAAGGTGCTCGAGTCCTCGCAGGCGCTGTGTGCCGCCTCGGACCCGTTGCAGTCCACGTTGCACCCGACGAGCCTTGATTTCCGCGGCGTGAGGCTTGACGAGTTGGGGGGGTTGTACTCATGGAGCACTCATAGAGACAGTGGGCATTTGAATCTAAATGCCAACGGGTCTGTGATCTCAACAGATTTGTGTGGCGCAGATTGCAAGCTCAACGCGTTTGCGTTTGTTGGACCGCGCGTGATAACAAACGGTGTGCTCATGACCAGACTACAACGCAAAGCGGCCACATCTGTTTCAGAGGGCATCACTGTGAAACTGCACCGTGAAGCATCCGTAGATTCGACTGTGCACGTCGCCGTGGACCAATTGGCGGAATTTGCGTCGTTCAATGGCACGAGATTGGACGTGATCTACATGCGACCGTGCAACAGCACAGACTCTCGGCAGAGGTTTACGTGTGTCGGACGATGTAGTCACCCGAATGACCGTTTTATGCTCAAGCAGGGGTCCAAATGCGTCACAATGACGTCGACCGGACAGCTTACGCTTCGTCCGTGCCACGAGTCTATTGGCGCGGCACAAAGCAATCAGCTGCAGACGTTGTACTTGAAGCAGCTGTCGTATGCCAACCCCTCCGGAGTTGCACAGATTGCATTCTCAGGGTATCCGGACGGGTGCTTGTTTGTACGACAGATTCCACCCCTGCACACACACGTCCTAGCAGTCGACTTTAGCTGTACAAAATGGTTCGGGGTTCGCTTTCTGCGGCACGGAATTTTGCTCGATTCTATTTCGGAGCAGCTACGCGTCACCATGCTGTCGGACACGCTGTTTGACACGCAGCTCAACACCAGGCCGTCAACATTCGACGAGTGCGCGCTGCTGCAGCGCAAGCTCATGACGGCTCCGCAAACCGATAGGCTACTAATCAGCGTGAAGAACGCCTTGCAAGTCAGCTATGCGCACACCGTCGAAATCGACGACGAGCCGTTTGTGATTGGCATGCAGAAGCAATTGGTGCCTCTGCTCGGGTGCAGCGTGCAACTCTTTGTTGCTAGACACAACGGTGAACTCAAGCACAGGATCAAAATTTGGTTTGCCAACTCCACGGCACAGTTGCACGCAAACGGTAACTTTGTGGACGAACACAGAGAAGCTGCGGTTGCATGGGGCCGCGAACCTCAGTACGGCACAATCAGCAAACACGGAATGCCACCAAAAAAACTGGTTCTTGCAATGACGCTCAATGCGAATCACACGATCGCAGTACACACTCAGTATGGTCTGCCAAACGAGGTCAATTCGTATCTTCCTGACGGCCGGTCCTCTGCGCACTTTCAACCGGTCATTACCGTAATATCAAACAAAAGCACCGTGCAGCAGACAGAAGCGACACTGTCGTTTTCAAAACAAATGGAGCCAGTGAGCACAGATCTGTCGGTGTCGCAGACGCCCGGCGTGTTGGTCGGCAGAAACTGGCATTTGTATCACAATCCGCATCTGTCAACTATACGAAGTGCGTCGACAGGTGATATGTGGCGCCACATGCCGAATGTAAGTCTTTCGCAACCACTGACGACGTTCTACACGACAGATCTTGATTGGTGCAAACGCAGCTGTGAACTGACTCAGGGGTGCAACATAGTCGACTACATTGACCACATGTGCACACAAGGTGTGCAGGGAATGCCGCTGTGCAAACGCGGCGACAACTCCGCCCACTGCGTCAAACTACAGGTCGAGTTGTCGTTCAGTATTGCCGCAACCCCAGGCTTCTTGGACGTGATCCCCGATGTGCCCGCGGCGTTTCCTGTGAAACCCGCCGGCTACGACGACGATTTGTTTGATCTGTACGCTCTTGCAAGTGTAGTGGTCGAACCGACGTACGACGGCACGCTCGTGGACAGCACCGTGCAACTCCAACTGGTCGTGTGCAGTCCGCCGTTTGACACTGGCGTCGTTGTAGTGGCAACACAGACAGTTGCTGATTATACAGACTACTACGATCATTATGTGTACAATTGGACCGCGCCTGTCATGCACTGTGAGATCGCACTGACGCTCACAGAGCCGGTCAAAAACCTGGCATGTGGATTTATTCACGGGTTCGACGTAACGTTCGAAATGTACGCTATGAACGCTGACGGTTCAACCGGTGAGTTTATCAGGTCACTTTTTGCAGCGCAGTGGCAGATTGTGCCACCTGACACACCGTCGGAGTCGCAGAGACGCGATCACCCTGTGGAAGAAAGCCGCAGACGACCTAGAGAACATCGTCGTCACAGTGACTACGTGGCACCCACGTGCTCAGCGCACGGCGGCGTGTGCAAGTATCTTCGGTACCCAGACGATCCATTTATCGATGTTGCGAACCGCACACACACTTGTTTTGGCGGAGATTTCGGAAACGATCAATACACAGCAGATTACGATTCGTTTTTGCTTGGGCACACAAGCTGTGAAAATTATACACTGTACTACTCCGAAACGGTCATAACGGAGGACAGTCTGGGGCTCGGTGCGATGACACAGTGCACGTTTTTTGGAGGTACGTGCACGATCTTGCGGCCAGATGACAGCATGAGCGCGAATCATACGCATCACGAACGGCTTGCTTGTGTCAAGGACAACACGGCCTATTACGACGACTATTCGCGTTCATGCTGGGACAATGTGATGAGTACAATAACACGTACCTCTGCACCGACGACGTCAGCACCTACGACATTCGCACCGACGTTCCGTGCCACCACGCCGTACATTCCTCTGAAACCAAACAACGTGTTTGCCACTGTTGCCAAAAGAAACGTGTTCCTCAGCTCTCAGATTCAGCACGTGTATTTCGGAAACAACCCGCACGTACGCTACAAACAAACCCTAACAACAGGCAAGCAGCGCCAGCCGGCTACACAAGACTCGCCGGGCCGCCGTTTGCTGCAACACGGTGGACAACACGCACCCGGTGTGGGCCGTCGCCGCGTGCAGAAAAAGCGTGTCATGAGCACGGCAATATTCCGGCAGACTATTCCCCAAGTGTTGCCAGAGGACAATGTATTGCTGATGCTTACGGATGGTGGCCAAATAAAATGTGCCAAGCCATTGAGCTACACGCAAGGCTCTGCTGTTGTGTTTGACGTGTGCGAAGAAAACAACTTGGACTATCGATGGAAGCTGCTCGATGTCGGCAACAGCAGGTATCAGATACAGCACGTCCGGGCGTCGGATCTGAAGCAGAAACAAATGTGTATAGCCAATACAATGCGCAAAAAACACATGACAATCAAGCCGGAGATCGAGTTTCGATTGAACAACATTGACGTCACGAGCACACTTGAGCTGTGTCAACTCGACGGTGTGGATGTGAGAAGCACAATGTATACGTTCGACGTTTACGAAGGCACTGTCAAGATGTACGCACTTCCAAAGTATTGCATGAGCAAAGCTCCGTGGGCCAACTCTGTGCACGTTTGGTATTGCGACCGGAGCACCACAGAAACGATGCTACACTCTGCCGACAACAGCTGCGCAGAGTCGGCTCGCAGACCATTGGAGGTCACAGACAATAGCTACCTGTCGTGTCTACGTGCGGCACAGCGCAGCGACTCGTGTGGTGCTTACTTCGAACACGGCACACACAACGGCGCAGCCGTGTGCTCGTGCACGTGGGGTGACGCGTGCGCATTGATCCCGACGGCAGGTGTTAACGTCTTTCGCGTCTCAAATGCTGCAGTATCACCAAACATGTTGCAGATATCCAAGATCTCCTCGCAGCCGACGTGTGAGTCTTATAATCAGCAGATCTGCATCCAGAATACACACGAGGCAGTAAGCAGGCTGCAAATAGTGGATTCGAATACGTTGGTGCAAAAGTGCGTCAGTGTCGACTCTACCACTGCTGTTGTAGGACAGCCATGCGTTGGTAAGAAGACGCAATCTTTTATCATGCAAGGGCCGAAGCATCTGTTTTCGCTCATGCAGCCGTTCACCGGCATGTGCCTCGAGATGCAGCAAACCATGTTTACTACAGCAGTCATCACACCGGAACTGACTTACGAATATCTCCACGGCAGCGCACTGGCGTACATTCTGCCGAAAGCCGCGCGATTCAGGTTTCATGGCATACAGTCGGCGTCCAAGGGCCGATGTCTGCACGTGGACACCCGACAAGACGCTAGCACCGGGTTCTTGAAACATGTCAAAACGGGCACGGAGTGCATCCACAATTTGGAAAACTTTGCAAGCATTGCCGACGGCGTGTCCTCTGCTGAATTGTTTGTCAAACTGGAGCCGGTGTACGACAGTTCGGATGAGAACTACCGGATTCGCATCTACGACGCATCTGGCAAGCTGACCTCGCACCAGTTGGGCATGCAGCCGACGCGCATTGTCACAGATCCACAGTGCACCGGCAGGCCAAGATGTCAGTGGGACCCGCAGTACTGCCAAACGGGCAAGTTGCAGTGCTCGTACGATGTGAACGACGCGAGCTGTAATCCAATGGCATGTCTGAAGAAGCACAGGTCCGGCACAGTGCGGTGCTGCGAGCGCGAGACAGACGAGTACGTAGACGCGTCACCCGAGCTGCCAATTGACAGAGTGCCGTACCAAGACTACGAGGAAGAGGTGCTGCCTGTGCATCAACCAGACGTGACAAATAACCTGGGGTACACTCAACAGTGTGTGAGCTATGTCACATATCATCAACACGCCACCGAACAGCACAAAGCAGACAACGTGCCACATCGTCGTTGGTTCAAACCGATGCATTTGTCAGGCATAGGCATAATTGTCGACGTCGCAGACAATGGAGGTGGTGGATCGCAAAATGCAGCACCCTACGACTCCAGTATCACGGCACACTATCAGGACCAACGAAAGCAACTGGGCACGCTGTCAGGCGCGTTTGCCGTGCGGGCAAAAGTGGACGATCAGTGTCCTCGACGGGTCGTAAGCGCTGTAGGGCACGAATTTCTGAAATCTCGAGACTCAGGCTGGAGTTCGACTCTGAACGTGTTTGATAACAACGCGGCTGCGTCGCACCCTTTGCACTGCTCTCTGAACAAGAACACATTTCAAGTCTCAGCGAACCAAGGCGCGGTTTTGCACACGGCTGAACGGTGTGCTTGGAAGTACGACTATAGAATGTGGGAAAATGGTGTGGGCAAGTCTAATTTTTATAACGACGATCACTGGTCCGGCTCATTGCAGTTACAATGCGCACATGATGAGGTAATCTCCGAAATCATTGAAGCAGTGGCCACTCAAACGACCAAACAAGACACTACAGATGGATGCGTCGATAGAATATCAAGCAATCATCCGGCCAGGCATTTTGACGAAGACTACGCGGAGGACGTCGAACGCAGCTGTCTGCGGCGCCAGTCGTGCAGTGCCGGGAGGCCATCGGTCAACCGTGGCAGATGTGGCAACGCACCGTGGCAGGCTTGGTCCGACGAGGACTACGGTCGGTTTTACAACCCAAAAGAAAATGAAATCGAGATGCGCAAACGCGGGATTACCATTCGTGAGGGCCAAATAACTCTGTGGCATGACTGCCGACACACGGTGGACGAATGGGGAAGTATCTTCGTGGTCCGATACCGCTGCAGGAAACGCACTCAGTTTGCGGCAAATGCAAACGACTATCTTGTGTGTAACGACCGTATCGACGCGGACAATCACAAGGTCACAGTGATGCACAACACGGAGAATGCGCCTACTGCATTTGCTGCTGAGCAAGCGAGTCTTTGGCGGCATCAGCAGTACTTGCTGCCGAACGAACAAGGCCACTCTGAACTCTATTCGCGACTTCAAGTCTCCACATGGGGACCAGGCACAAGCAACAAACAAATCAAGCATTCCGGCGCCAGTGCACCTCTGAGCTGCTTGACTTTGCCACAAGACGGGATTTTGAAAATCGAGTCGTGCGTAGACATTGGCTGTGGTACAGACAAATTCTGCGTAGTGCCCGACAATCTGAGCAGCCAGCAAGCCGAGCGGTTGAAAACGCAAAGTTTTAGACTCGAGTACATACAACAGCATAAGACAGCTCTGAAGCTGCAGCTTGCATATTCGCACATGTGTCTAGGTACCGACAATACCGAGTTTGCCAACACCGTTCCGTGCAAAACAGAAGATCACGGCCAGCAATGGTTCATTGCGCCTGTGCCCGGTGAGGTCGGCAAATTCGTCGTACAGAGTGTTCAGCGGCCACCAGGGGCAAATTGCATAGGTGTGACCAGTACAGAACAATCTTCTGATGCACGAATTTCGTTTAAGCCCTGTGTGCAAGACCACAAATGGACCAAAAGGGACACAACCACTGTCGACTCCCAAACGACCTACAAATTGCAATTTGAGCACACTGACACGTGCCTTCATGCGGACCCTCTCCGGTTCCACGGAGTCAAATTGACGGCATGCGCAGATGCAACTTTTGTCACCGAGGTAGCGCTGAGTGCTCCACACGTGAACACACAGTTGCTCACTGCTGAGAACAGCGTGTGCTATCTTGACAGCAATCCAGACGTGATTCCTGACACGAGAGCAACTCCGTACACAGAAGCCAATTTGGACGCGGCTCAGCAGCACTACGTTCGCACTGGCGTGTACGAAGGCCGCACGTTTGACTGCCCTCCACCTCCACCTGTTGCGAGCAAATTCAAAAATCTGCACATGGCTAGCTGCAGCCGTTCGGCAATGCAGCAGTTCCGTCTCGAGGACGACAAACGCATTGTAAACGCACAATACAGCGACATGCAACTTGCGGTCGATGGAGCCGACAAAATCGGATTTGTGAACACGAGTATCACCGCAATCAAGCCAGCGGACATACAGTTTGTGGACAAAACGGTGCACATGTCTCTGCCTCATTATCGCGCACACAACAAGTTTTTGATTGACGACCGTATGCTTTATCAAGTAGAAACTCCAGAAGACAGCATTGTGCAATCGAGCTTCAGTGGGTTGGTCAGACGGCGCAGCAATCCCGCCCGTGCCGCCGACGGCAGCCGCCGCAGGTTCCGTGCGCAACGTCTGACGCCGTTTCCACTGGACTACAGCTACTGCCCAGATGGCGAAACACAAACATGTCCGTTTGCCAACCCAGCGGTGTCTGGTGTTCGTAACCGAATCAAGTACGCACAACCCTTGTTGCTGACCACCGAAACAAGTGTGCCAACGAATGGCACCCTCAAGGCCGGTGAAAAGTGTCTGCACGACGCCTCAGCACTGAACGGAAATCCAAAAGACACGTGCATGACTGGCACGTGCGTGTACACCACCACGGAGCCTGATGGCACGGGCACGTGCATGGACAACACGTGCGGGGACGGGCTCGTCACGTACAACAACAAGAAATGTCTGTACAATGCGGATTCCACTGCTCAGGACAAGACCCGCGAGTGCCGATGCGGCGTCTGCGTGCGCACAGACAACTCGTTTGGGTACTGCAAACTGCACAGCAATGCGCGCAACTTGGGTCGGCAGTACGTGTCAAACAACGAGTTGTATCTCAGCACGGGGTATTACGTGTACAAGAGCAAAGAGGGAGTCAGCAAGCTGGCCACAAGCATATGCCACAGCGGCCTTGTGGAGGAAGATGAAAACTGTGTCTACTCGGCCGGCCAGCTGCACGACAAAAGCGCATACGACAACGGGGCAGAGTGCCGTTGCGGGATCTGCTACCGTTACAACCAATCGTCTGTGTTTGGAAAATGCAAAGCTATCCAGTGTGGGTCCGGCGAAGTGGCACTGGGCCAGAAAATGTGCCGTCACAACGCCACCGACGTAGTGGGACCTGGTGATCTCAACGAACAGTGCACATGCGGATACTGCCTCGAGGACTACCCTGGTGCAATTTCGGAGGGGGTGCTGGGCACCTGTGTGGCGACGCCTGTGACCCTCCCGGCTCACGGAGCAGACGCCTTCACAGTCAACGTGCTTGGTGACGATTACAAATGCCCGGCAGTGGCAAACTCGCAGATTCAAATGGTGTCGGAAATGTCCGGGCAGACCGCGTGCAACATAGGCAAACAACCAAGGATAATGCACGGAAACCCGACGCCACTCGGCACGTTCTATAACTATGCTGGCATGACCCAAAAGGCAACCACGCTGTACGGAACGCACAAAATAATGATGCGAAATCTAGGGTTGTGTTTGACACGAAGCGACATCACACCGTTTGCGTCAGTTGCCGCCGGGCCGTTTGCGCAATTTACGGGCAGCACGCCGGTGGTGTTGGCAACGTGGGAGGAGTGTGTCATCGACGACCGTGCCGAGGCCAGGCAGACGTTCATCATGCATCCGGGAAGGCGCACGCAGAGCGGGGATGTTGCGCTGGATGCCGACGTAGTCAACCCCGATAGATACACTGTTATCAATCCCCTGAGTCAATCTAATCTTGATGCAGTCTACGCCGAAGACAGTGCAACTGTAACTGCTTATGAGCTAGTGTTTGGAAACTGTCTTGTCAACAGCTTCGGTCCGCTCAGTGATCGTGCGCAGCACGAGTCGTACAAAGGTGAACTGCTGTTTTTGGTTCCGTACCCACGCAGCACAGCCTATGGTGACACAGAGTTTGCGAACTGCGAGCGAGTGTGGCCAATCTACAAAGGGCATGCTGTAGGCGACGTGGTCGATTTTGTCGCTGCCACGGCAGTGAAGCGGCACGAAGGCACGTGTCAGGACATTATCCCGTTTTGCGATTTGCATATGCAACTTGGTCGATGCTCGGACAGTTACGTCCAACAACACGGCCCAAAATTCCGGATCAATTGTGCACGGACGTGCGACTCCTGCGATGCATCATCTGTTCAGCAGCACACAAGTCCGGTTGTTTGTTTGTCTGCGTTGGACACGCGTAACGCCACGCTGTTTGACCAATACCACAACAGCAGTTCCAAATTTGCCAGTGAGCGGACAATTGACTTCCACAGCCGTGTAGATAATCGATGGCTGGCGGTGATGCAGTACAACAAGCAGCCGCTTGACATGTTTGACAAAGGTTCGTACGGTGCGTGCGCAGTAAATGACGCAATTGAGATGGTGTACTTGGGCGAGACCTGCGCCGAGCAGTGTGCGCGCACAGAGGGCAGCAAATTGCAGTCCGGATACAGGTACTCGGGCACGACGTCTGCAGGCGAATGCTACTGCGGTGATGGGTTCGACGGCATCACCGGTACGCAAGCGACTCAGATGACCGAGAGCATACAAGTCGGCACATTCACGTACTATCTGCAAGGCAGATTGGCAACTGGATGGTCCGAAATCAAACGTACGCCCTTGTACGGATACGCGGCGGAGCTTGTCGGATACATGAACGGGCCCTGGGGCGCACGCCACTACCCGGACAGTCGATACGGCAACAACCACTCGTTTGTGCAACAGTCGCTCCACGATTTGCCACTGCACACGCATTTGCTTGTCAAATTCAGGTACTATGCAATCGACGAGTGGAAGGGCTACTACGCAAGTTTTAAGATAAACGGCCTGATATACTGGGAGTCGCACATCACACAAGGCGCCAATTTGACGTGCATGAACACATGGACCGCACTGGACGACGCGCGTGTGCCTAACTTTCCACACTACAAAGACTACAGTCTTCTACACATGCCGGATTTGAGCAGCAGTTTCGAGCTGTCTGGCTACGGATTGCACACAAGCAATCGACCAGGACCCATCTGCTACAAAGACGTAGAGTTAAACATCGAGCACAAAGCAAGCAACATCGTGCTGGCATTGGGGGCCGCCGAAATAGATCACGAAATCGTCTCCGCGTGGGGATTTGCTCGGTTTGAAATCTACGCCGACGTCGATACGCCCGCAATGAGCGCACCGGAGCACACTCGAGTGCTCGTGGAGGAGATCCCAACGGCTCAGTTCGCGTGCGGTAAGATCGAATGTACGCGCACCTGCAAGCGGGCTCTGATCTCGCAAACAAGCAGCTTTATTGATACAATTGACTTTTTGGAGCCCCATTCGAGCTCCGAAAGTCCGTATCGCGGGTCCGAGTATTTCAGCTACGGCAACTACGTGCTCAAAAACAACAACTTGTACAGATGTCCGTACGTCAACTGCGAGACGAGCATAGCGCACAGCCAAGATGACGCGTGTCCAAACACCGGCCGTATCGAGTGTGCTGCTGACGACGTGCACTGTGTGAACACCCCGCCAAACTGCACGCACGTGACGTGCACTCAAGCGTCGTCGTGTGGCCACCGCAACGTCATGGTGCTGAATCCGGCTCGCGTACGCGCTGTTCACGAGGCGCACCTGACTTCGACAGGTGTGCAGGCTGAGTTCAACATGTACGACCAGCAGAACTACGTCGCAATGAACTCCGCTACGTTTCAGGACTACCTGGGCTGCGTCAATTGCAGAAGCATTCAAAACCCGTTTCCGCCGGATGGCATCCGAATGCGCGAGATTCTGAACGAGTTTGAGTGTCCTGCGTCGGTGTGCAACGTGCAGATATCCGCAGTCGGCGAGTCCAACTGTGGCACGGAGGACATGCCAATGTCACCAGTAGCGGTGACCGACAGCTTTGTGACACCGGCATCCGGGTGCACCACAACGTACTGTCGGCCGACCTGCAAACGCGACATCATGCTTGTCACAAACTCACGACCGTACGTCGCGGGTGCCACCGAAAAGGTCTTTGAATTCGTGAAATACGACACGCAGCTGTTCACAGACGGCAACTACGACACGTACGAAATGACAATCGATATTTCACCGTACACTACCAACGGTGTGTCAACCACCGAGACGTTTGTATGCCCTGCATGGAGCTGCGACGCGTCACAGTTGCACATGCCACTGGTGAACACGACTTGCAAAATTACCGGCAAGCTTGATGTCGATTGCGCAGGCAACGAGGACTGCTTGCGCCAGCCGCCTACCTGCAGTCAGGTGTTTTGTTTTTACAAAGCAAGCCAAACACCGGCACCGACGCCAGCAGTCGCCACCACGCACGATTACTATATTTTTCCTGATGTGGATTTTTGGGGCATGCAGGGGCCCACTCTCAAAGTCAAGAAATCCATTGATTGCAGCACAAGCCCGTACTACAACACCAACGAAGCCAACTGCGACAGGCAACACTTTTGTCACGCACTGTACCCCGAAGGACATACGTTCGAAAACTCTGTAGTCATGCGGCCGTTTGAATCGTGCAGCCTGAGTGACTCCGTGGCTCATTGTGCACCCAGTGAGTTCTGCATGTTCCAACGCAGCAGTGACGGGAAAGATCCGTACGAACGCTGGAACAGACAGCGCTGCGAGTGCCGGGCGCTTCCTCAGGAGACGCCGTTCACCGCGCAAATGGCGTACGCAATCGACAAGCGGCACTCCGAATGTGGCTTCGGAGATCTGGACGAGCGCGTGTGCTACGACTACGCAAACACAGCAGTCAAGTCTACTGGCTGGAAGCACGGGCAATGCTTGAATAATGAACCCGGGTGCACCCAGTGCTACAACAACATCACCGGACAAATAGCATGCGCTGGTGTTCTCCCGGTGTACTACCCTGCGCGACCGCTCTTGTTCTCTACCGGCACGTGCACCAACCAAATCAGCACAAAACACGAATGTCTTGCCGCGAGCAAAAAACTCAGTGTGTACTACACTACAGAGTCCGCGTTCTGTTTGATGGCCTCCAAGATCGGCTACGCGGTTGAAATCGGGCACAAATGCAGCTCCGGCGACAGTGCCTGCATGCAGACGCAGTGTGCCGACATGTGCAACAGCGCCGCCAACTGCCACTGCTTCGAGCAGCAACAGACCTACTGTCGGATGTACGAAACCACGACCACAGATTCGCAGGATGTGCCCGGCCACAGCCTCAAGCGCACACCTGTGCAGTTCAGGCTGACAGACGCGCACAACTGGTACATGATGCCCACTGGGTGTTTCTGGGCGGAATACAAAGGCCAGTGGGTCATCGAGTTCAACGAGATCGCGTTGCTCATGCACTGGAACGGGTATTTGAATGCGTACACCAATCACACGCAGCTGAAGCCACACGGGCTCAAACACACGGCGTGCGTCCGGACGTACAACATCGCCTCGCGGGTGGTGCAATCGTGCACAACCAGCGTGCCGGAGCTCGAAACAAATAGTTACGACTGTCACCTGTTAATCGACGGCAACATACCCGTTACTTACAACAACACGATTGCACAGAGCGTGACACCTCGGCTGTACGGAAACTACCTGCACGTGCGTCAAAACTCTGTCGTGTTTGCACTGCACACTATGATCAAAGTGTTCCAAGTCCGCGTGCACCATCTCGAGCACGGATCCAATGCGCTTGACCGTAACAATCGATTGCACACCGGACTTGCAAACATTGGGTACTCCGTCTACGTGTACGACGCAGATGCCGACGAGGAAAAGGTGCTTCTGGCAAACAAGGAAACAAATATACACACGTTTCGGACAGACCCTGCCGAGTTTGTACGTACAAACCGTGTGCGCGTACATGTGTACGAAAATGCCGACTTCTACATCAGTGAAATTGAGTTGGTAGGGTGCGCACAGCACGACGTGCAACCGCTGTGTTTCCACGACGAGAGCAGACCCACAGACGCTGTGCGTGAGTCGTCGGCAGTCGGGTTTGGCCCGGTGCAGCAGAAGCACATGTACGAGTTGATGGACGATCCAGGGGCCATGTGCAGCACAGGCTACGTGCCAATTGAACAGATTGATCAATGCGTCGAGGCTGCGAGCCAGCTACAGAACACAAGCCTCGCGGAGATGGAAGACTTCCCTGCAGACGGCAGAGTCATCAACAGCAGCTCTGTGCTGCCTGGCTGCGTCCTGTCCGCGCATACGCGCGGACCAGATCCGTTCGACAGCTACGAGCAGTACACCTACGGGTACAATGCGGACCATCTGGCGTACTACGAGTCAAGCTCCGTAGGTGTGCGCAAACTGCAACGCAACTACAACCGCGTCCAATTCAACGTGTTTGACTCACGCCAACAGCCGCTCAGCCGTGAAGAACGCGCCAAAACCTGGTACCGCGGCCGCCAGATCTGCGTGTTGGAACAAAGCAACACACCAAACGCCGTGTACTTTGGCAATCAGCGCATGGTGCGCGTAGGGGTCAAACCTACGCACGACCTCAGACAGACGCAACTCGCTCACTGCACGGACTCGTGCGAACAGACTCCGTGGTGCGTCGGCACGATGCGCTCGCACGACAGCTGCTTTTTGCTCGACATGTACTCCGCAATCAGTGCGCGCGGACACCTGTCTCTGTATCTGCCAATGTACAATCTAAACGTACTCTCCGGCGCAAGCTGTCGCGAGGTGCCCTCGGTGTACGAAATCCCGACAGGTGGTCTTTCGTCGCAGCCCGTAGAAATCGCAACTTACCATACTATCACGACATACATTGCGTGTGTAGACGCGTACAATCTTGCGCCCAAGTACCTGCATCTTGGAACCAAGCTGTTGCAAAAAGCATGGGGAGACATTGATGCGTTTGAAAATCAACAGCTCATCGAAGGCTGCTCTGTGATCGAGCAGGCTCCTTACGCATGGTTTGTGTTCAACAGTGTGTTGACCAAACCAGGCGATGTCTTCACAGCGACACAGGAGATCGACAGAGTCGACGGATTTTCCGTATGCCAGCTTGATCCGCCTACAGCCTCCGAGTTGCACAATGTACTCGAAGACGAGATCAAAACAACCGCGTTGAAATTCAACATAGAAGATCAAAGCGCTGCGCCGGCGCTCAGCACGGTCTACATGCGGTTTGAGGCACCTGGCGTCGAATCTCTCAGCCAAGCAGAGATGGCATTCTTTACAAACGCAATCAAAGACCTGGTGTGTAACAACCTCTGCACACTGAACACCAATGTAGGTCCGCCGTTCGAACTGATCAGCAAACAGACATATCTGCTCGGGAGTCAAACGGTCGACCGCATCAAGGCACTGTTTGATCACACCGACGACCGATTCGGGTACCACACCGCCCCTCAGGATTACAAATTCTACAGCAACGCCGTGCATTATGCAACCAAGCATCAGTATCACATGTCCGAATGGTTTTCGAACTGGCTCGGTCGTGTGCGCTACATCGGCAGCGAACAAAAATCCGTCGACAGCAACCGCGTGTCCTACTTGACAGAGGTCACTCCGGAGTGGCCCAATCAGCACAAGAACTCGTCGTTCTGGTGGGTGTCAGAATGCGTACAAAGCAAGGACTTACACGAGCAAACTCTGGACAAGTTTGGATTGACAGAGTTTGACACCCGGGTCAATTTGCCGACAAATCTGCAAGCAGCACTCACCCTGTACATGAACAGAATCACGTGCATCCAGCAATGCTACACATTCTCGTGGTGCAAATTCCTGCTTTGGCACTCGGGTCAGTCACAGACTTGCAATCTGTACATGAACTACACTCAACTCAGCATGCTGACGTACAACAGCTCTGCTCAAGTCGTTCTCCGCGTCAAAATGCACGCATGTGCCGCTGCAAAGGTATCCAAAGTCCAGCTCTGCGCAGGCGACACCGGGTGCCGCGACAACGTAGCCACATACCCCGTGTTTGCCGGGCGCCCAGACAATCACATGGTCCGGTGCAAAAACGGCCACCTTTTTGTCATGGACGAACACAACAGCGAGTGCTGGAACAACAACAGCCTGCGTGAGATATGCCCGCGCCATAAGCCGCATCTGTGCTCTCTGGTGCACGCACCCAAAATTGACAGGGACTGTGTCGCTCACTCATCACACTGCAGTGTCAAGGGAATACAAGAGGACTGGCTAGTGGAGATCAGCGTCGACAAACTGCACGGCATCCACTTCACCCAAAACTCAGGGGTGCATTTGATGAACGTCACTGACTATCTCCCGACCTCTGCGATTGTCCGCGGTAGTGTTGCTCAATGTGCAAACAATGAGATTGTCGAGCTGCAGAACACCCTCAACTGTGCAGCAGGGTTTCAGTGTCAGCGTGTTCAGTGCGACGGACCTTGCCAACCAACCTGTCCGGATACATGCGCTGGCAAGAGCAGGTTTGCAAACGACCCGCACTGTGCATTCGCAGACGTGTGCCATCTTCCAGCGCGTAGATGGCCGCAGTGCGTCTCCGAATGTGCCGCTTTGGGATCGCAGTGTCTGCACTATATGCAAAATATGCAAACCAACGAGTGCTTGCTGTGTCACTCCGCAATCTCAAAGCAACGATCCAATGAGTGGACCTACCACACGATTCAAGCTCCGCACTCCAAAGACATCACAAACGTCTTCCGCGTCAACCAGGACAGTGCCAAATGCAACGACTACGACACGTACACCTACCCCGACTGCCTGCACGAGTTTGCGTACAGCGCGTCCGCAGGCGTACAGGGCGGGTGGTTCTCAAAGCAGCAGCTGTGGCGTCACAACACCCAGCTGGCACATACGGAGCACACGCAGTTTGTGGTCGCCGACAGTGCAAACGCGTGCGAGAATCTCTGCCGGGTCGACACACAGTGCGTGGCCTGGTCAATGCTTGTCGACGTAAACGTCGACATCCAGCCCGAATACTGCCCCAGTTTCGACGGATGCAGCATACACTCACACGTGCCAAACGGGTCGTGCGACTGCAGAAACCCTGCAAGACTTTCAAACGGCACCAGGTGCAACCTGCAGATGCACTCCGTTGCCCTAGGTTCCAAACCACCACAGTTTCATACCCGACCAGGCTGGTCGTCCGCTCTAAAAAAACCATCCGGCTGCCCACCCGGCTACACCGATCACGTATCAGCAGACACATGCGCGTACGCTGCTCAAGCATTCGAGGTGCAATACGTCCCATCAGATGCAACCAAATGCGTCTACACCAGACACAACAACCAAGTTGTAGTCTCAAGGGCAAATCAAACGTCCGGTGACGCACAACCAATCTGCTCACAAAGCGCCGAGGACTTCAAAACAGACAGCTGGCAAGCCTGCTCACGGGCGTGCACAGCCAAAACAAAATGCAGCAACTGGGCGTGGAACAAAGACAATCATGTCTGCATGTTGTACGAACTGCTAGACTACCTAATGACCGATTTGCAGCCCGTTGAGTTCAAAGAGCAAAACGTAGTGCAGACGCCGCAAGTGCCCTTGTCGATATACAGACGCGCCGAGACTGCCATAACTGACGTGCACAGACGTTCCACAACCTACTCATCTTGGAAAAATGTGCCATTTTCTGCTACGGCAAACATCGCAACATGTTGTGGCATGAATTGTTTTGTTGGAATAGGCATTAACGACGCTGGTCATGAAGTGTGTTTTTCTACCACTGATCAGGCTTTGTTTGTTGCGTCCAATACGCTCGCAAACCCAACTCTTTATATTCCACCAATACCACCAAGCATGTGTGCTCATGTGGGGTTTTTGATACCGTATAACAATTTTGAGGGTCGTGTAGACGACAGCGGTAATGTACGCCACCCTACTATATGTGCTTACACAAAAATAGTATTCACAAACTCACCAAGCACAAGTGCACCCAGCACAAGCGCACCCAGCACAAGCGCACCCAGCACAAACACACCCAGCACAAGCGCACCCAGCACAAGCGCACCCAGCACAAGCGCACCAAGCACCAGC
>Ga0181574_10000366_pt1 | contig 41891 bp, 36 predicted proteins | sample 101ome_24_FD_145600 | JGI IMG/M metagenome (GOLD analysis project Ga0181574, IMG submission 145600) | Coastal salt marsh microbial communities from the Groves Creek Marsh, Skidaway Island, Georgia - 101410AT metaG (spades assembly) | ecosystem: Environmental > Aquatic > Marine > Intertidal zone... | reverse complement strand
CTGAAAACGTTGACTCAGAAGTGCTAGGCCGAACAATCGTGAAAAATGGGCTGGAATCAAAAAACCTCCGGGCTTGTAACGAAGCGATTATCGCCGCAGCCAGACAGGACTACGCTGACTTCTCACCGTTCATCGCAGAGTATTGCCTCGCCAACCCCGACCCGCGCATCGCCCACACCGCATTTCAGGGGCTCGCCAAACTCGGAGCGTCCGAAGCAGCATTCGCTGCCCTGATGGAGGAGAACACTTCGCAGGGTGCCTCTTTCGCCCTCATGAGAATGCACGATACCGGCGTCGTCGACCGGCTCATCGAAATCGCGATGTCAGCTGACAAACCTTTTGCCAGGCGCAACGCACTAGCCGCTCTCTGCCGGCTCTATCATGTCGACGGCGAATGGACCGGCGACAGCTGGGGGACTCGCCCCGACACCCGCGGACCCTACTACCAGCCGGAAACCTGGGGAGAGTCCGAAAAAATTCTGGCTTCTCTCCGAGCTTCCCTCAAAGCCGCGACACCCGACGAAGCCACTTTTCTTGTCCGCGAAATGAGCCGAAACCGGATTCAGTCAAACGACGCCCTCAACCGGGTATTGAAGTTGTCGCAGACCAATCCGGAAATGGTTCCGGAAGCAATGAAGCAACTCGCCGCGGTTCAGGAAATTCCAGCCGATGGGGCCGCGCTTATCAAGAAAGCTCTAACGACCCGATCCCTGCCGCACGAAGCTCGGGCCAACGGTGTCATTGCTCTCGCAAAAACCGACAGCCCCGAAATGGTTACCCTTTCGCTTAGCGCCCTCTCTGATCTGAAGGCTGGTCTGTCCGGCTTTCGGGAAAAGGTCAAAGCGGCCTCGCAAATCCCTGATCCCAACAAAGCGAAAAGCGAAGGCAAATATGCGAAACAAGCCCTTGGCGATGCGACCAAGCAGTTGGAGGCCGCGAGGAAGGCATTTCTCGCAGCTCCAAAACTGGAGAACCATCATCTTTTAATCGAAGAGCTTTCCACCAACGATCTCGAGGCACCCTCTACCTTCTATGCCAACGCGGCCCTCCTATCGCTGGCATCCCGAAAGTCCGGCAGCCCAGAGTCGATCGAGATGACACGGAAAACACTCGAAACGGGATGGCAAAATGCGAAGCAACGCATCCTCCTCATTCAAGCGGCAGCCGAATTGAAAAACCGAACTCTCGACGACCGTATTCGCATCGCCATGACCGACCTCGATCCGTCCGTGGCAAAAGCAGCGAAGGATGCAGCTAAGACTCTCAAAATCCAGGCCGCTGGTGCTGACAAAACGCCCAAAATCGCAACACTTGATCCTGACAAAGCCCTCCAGCAAGTCATTGCTCACAAAGGAAACGCCGCTCTTGGTGAAGCCGTGTTTGCGCGAGCCACTTGCTCTGCCTGTCACACTGTGACGCAGGACGAGGCACAGAAAGGCCCTTACCTCGGAAACATTGTCGAAACCTACAAGCGGCCCGAACTCGCCGTCTCCATTCTCGATCCTAACAAAACCATTGCCCAGGGTTTCAAAACAAACGTCTTCACTTTTAAGGATGATTCGGTAGCGATGGGCTTTGTTACCGATGAGCAAGGCGAGCAAGTAACGATCCGCGATATTGCATCACAGGAACACACCTTCCTGAAGAGCGAAATTGCGAAGCGGGAAGAACTCCCAACCTCGATGATGCCTCCGGGCCTGATGATGAACTTTACCGTTCACGAATTTGCCAGTTTGCTCGACTACCTGGAAAAGCTGGCGAAGAAATAAAACGAAAGGCTTCCTGAAACAAGCTCGAATCGCCCGCCCCTGTCATATCGTGGTTGCCGACAGATATTCCTTAGAGGACGAGCCCGTGGAGTTTAGCCATACAATGCAGTGCCGCCGACCACTGCTCCCTCTTATTTTCACCCATGATATCTCCGACATGACTGACAAATACGATGCGCTGTCGTTCCCGGTTTCCGACACCCCAGTCCGGTTAGGTATCAAACGTCGGGTTGGTAACAACATCGTTTTCGGATAGGTAGTATTGGGTATCCGAGATCACCACGATCGAAAAGGTGCCGTCCGGTGCAGGAGAGATTTCTGCGGCTGTGATTCCCCCTCCGACAGGGAAAAGGAAAACGCAGCCATAGTTTTCAAGAAATAGGATTTCATCGAGGCAGGATCGACACGGTGGCTCAGAGATTTTGGCAAACTCCAGTATCATAGCACCCGAAAGAATGATAAGCCCCGCAATCCCTGTTAAGGCGCGGCGGCTACGGCTTCGCCTCCGCTTTTTCCTTCCCGCTTTGCGGGATGCATTACGCTAGCCGCTTCGCGGGTTCAATTCGTGAACGAGTGGAACTCTGGTGACCTATCCACGGAAAAACTGCCGGGAGAAAAGAAGTGGCGGAGTGGACGGGACTCGAACCCGCGACCTCCGGCGTGACAGGCCGGCGCTCTAACCAACTGAGCTACCACTCCGCAGTGGTTTGGGAACCGACATGGCTCCCGGTTGGGGAGCGGGATACTAGGCGTGAAATATTCTCGGCGCAACAAAAAATCTTCGGGAAATCCGTTGCTTTCTCCTCTTTTCCGCGTAAGGGTTTCCGCCCCTCGCGGGACACTTCCTCCGTGGGGCCTTTTTTCCAAACTTTACGCCGTAAACACAATGAACGTGATTGATAAAATCGAACGCGAGCAAATGAAAGACGATGTTCCTGATTTCTCTCAGGGCGACACCGTGAATGTTCACTCGCGCGTTGTCGAGGGCGGCAAAGAGCGTATCCAGATCTTCAAAGGCATCGTCCTCGGACGCGGCGGATCGGGTCTCAACGATGCGTTCACAGTCCGTAAGATTTCCAACGGCGAAGGTGTTGAGCGTGTTTTCCAAGTTCACTCTCCCAAACTCGCTAAGATCGAGGTTGTGAAGCGCGGAAAAGTTCGTCGTGCGAAGCTCAATTATCTCCGCGGACGTCTCGGCAAAGCTGCCACAAACGTGAAAGAGCAGGGCAAGAAAGAGAGCTAAGGGCTTTCTCCTCTCACTTTTTTGGAAAAGCCGGGCGGAAACGTCCGGCTTTTCTTATATCTCCTTCTTTCGGCGGAGTGCCGGGACATTCCCAAGCCAGGTGCAGATCACAGCAGCAAGGACGCCAATGGTTGCGAGAGGCATCACCGCCGCATGGAGTTCTTTCCCTTGATTCATCATTTCCAGGACAACAATCACTATCGTAGCGAGGTAGATGTATGCGGTTATAGAACCAAATACTATGCGGCCGGGCACGGACTCATTGTCGAAGCTCAGTGACGCCGGAACGGTCGAAATCAACAAACCGAAGCCGCCGAGAATCGCAGGTGACGAATCAAAGCCAAAGCCGACGCCAATCGCGATCAGCCCGAGAATCAATCCACCTCCGATCGCGATCCCTTGCGCCCTTTCGCTGCTGCGCAAGGCGAGCCGGGCATTTCGATCGAGCAATATCAGGAGATTGCCAACTCCCGGAGCAAGCCACACCCACATCACGAGTGCAAGCCATAGAAACGTCAAGCCTCCAGCAAGCAACGGGCTAACTTTTTGCAGGGCCTTGCTCGCGAAGCGATAAACCAGGTAGATCCCGATGATGATCATCCACTGTTTTCCACCCGTAAACCTCTGCATGAAAAAGCAGTACGAAAGGTAGGCCCGGTATAGTGGAGACCGCGCACGGAAGGACTCAACGAGGCCCTCGCGAGCATGATCGCAATCCGGATCGAGTCGAAGCGCCTCGCGAAAATGTTCCTCGGCCTTACGATGGTCCCCACGCTGCAGCGCGGTCCATCCAGCATTGATGTGGGCGATGTCACTTTCGGGATTCGCCGCAAGCATCTGATCGACGGCGATAGCATTGAGATCTGACTTCCCCTGCATTCGCAGGGTATGGGTCAGCAAATTTGCTGCCATCGAGTTATCACTATCAGCAGCGAGAGCCCGACGGCTCCACTTCTCACCTTCAGCCCAGCGATCCATCGCGCAGTAGGCATTTGCCTTGGTCGCGAGGGAAAAACTGTCTTCCGGATCGAGGGCGATGGCCACTTCGGAGGCCTCCAGCCCCTCCTTCCCTCTCCGCAAGCTCGCAAGAATCAGCGACTTGATGGCATGATGAAAAGAATATTCGGGCTGGATTCGAATTGCTTCCCCAATGGAATCGAGTGCGAGAGTCTTCTTGCCCTCCTGATCGAGCAAGCAAAGGGCGAGCCTATTATAGGCGAAATCATTCTCCGGTTCCTGAGCCAGCACACTGCGAAAACAGGCTTCCGCCTCTTCCATTTTCCCCTGCTCCTGCAGAAGAATTCCGTGGGAAAGTTCGCTCATCGCAGCCTATTTATTGATTCCCAGATACTCGAGAATCTCGTCGTAAAGGCCGCTTTGATTGGCGTAGAGAGCGTAGTTCCGGGCGCTCTCGAACCACTTCCGCGTGCTCGGCTTAACGGCCTTAGCTGCTTTAACGAGTTGCTTTTGCGTAACAGGAACAATTTTTCCGGATTCCATCGCCTGACCAAGAGACGCTTCAATGGCCTGATCAAAAACCGCTTTGATATCGGCACCTGAGAAATCCTTGGCGCGTTTCGCGAGGCTGGCCGGATCAAGCCCCGCCACAGGTTTGCCGTCCGCCATAATCTTTACGATTTCCTCTCGCGCCTCCACATCTGGAGGAGGAACAAAGATGAGCCGGTCAAACCGCCCTGGTCGGAGAAATGCCGAGTCGAGATTCCAGGGAGCATTCGTCGCTCCAAGAACCAGCACGCCGTCGTTTTCCGCGGCTTCGCTATCGAGTTCGGAGAGGAACTGATTGATGAGCGTCCGGCCTGCGGAAGCTCGCAAGTCTTTCCGATCTGCTGCGAGTGCGTCGACTTCGTCGAAAAAGAGAACCGAGGGTGCTTGGCGACGCGCGACTTCGAAAATCTCGTGCAGTTTTTCCTCTGACTTTCCGATCCACATATCAAGGATCTGGTGAAGACCAATGTTGAAAAACTTTGCGTTGATCTCGCCGGCTGTCGCTCGACTGATCAGCGTCTTTCCGCATCCGGGAGGACCATAGAGCAAGACGCCGCCGCCGGCTTTCTTCCCATAGGCTTCGAATAGCTCCTTGTTCTCCATCGGGTAGAGAATCTTCATTCGAATTTCCTCCTTCACTCCCTCCATCCCGCCAACGCGATCAAAATTCGCGTCCGGCTTTTCCTCAAATTCGATCTCGATTTCGTCGTCGTCGAATGACTCCTCGTAGTCCTCGTTCAGATCCGCATCGAAGAAAGCACCTGCCCGCGAGTCGCTGGAAGCCATCGGGGTCGGGTTCCCCTTCTCTTGGGAAGGCTTGTTCCCGCCCGCCTCACGGATTCGCTTTAACAACTCGGCGTCGGCGACTTCCGTATCAATCCCAACGGCGCGGTCGTAGCATTCACGAGCCGACTCACCATCGTTTTCCGAGAGCGCAAACTTGGCCCGCAGCATCCAGGCGGGAGCGTAACTTGGATGCTCTGCATTGACCTGCTCCAGGCGGATAATCGCCTCCGAAGAACGACCTTCGACCTCAAGGATCTGCGCAACTTGAGTTCGAGCTTCCGGATTCCCCGGCTCCAGCTCGATTACTTTCTCAAACGTTTCCCGGGCGTCCTGAAATTGAAACTTCCCCAGGTAGGCTTTTCCTAACAAAAGCAGAAGAGGCAGGTTATCTGGCGATACTGCGAGAGCCTGTTTGAGAGATGCAATGTCCGCCATAATTTCGTATCAAGGAGAAGCAAAAACGAAAGCGAAGGACAACGCAAGTCGGCATTCGGGAAAGGGCGTATATTACATGGAAATCGCTCAAACAATTGAGAAGAGAGAGATGCTGAAAGCATCTGAGAGACTAGATTAGCCGCCCGTTTGACTCCAATTCATTCCGAAAGAGAATCCAAACCAGCAAACTGCACAAAAACAAACCCTGTTATCTCATCGACCTTACAAGGTTAGGTGTCAGATCCAACAGGGTTGCCTTTTCGACCTGAAAGGTTCAGGCCGAAATTTGCTTCGAAATCCTTCGGCTCAGCCGCCGTAAGATTGCTCGACTCGCTCAGCCACGTCTTTGTAGTCGTAGTCGACTGCGTAGATTTCCTTGAGGCATTCGAGGTATTTCTCCTCGGTTCCGAGTTTCTCGTAGAGGAGCGCGAGGTTGTAGAGAAGCTCTTTCTTCGTGTCATCCATGATCTGGATTTCACTGATTGCCTCCTCATACTGACTCGCAGCAAGGTCAGTCATGCCCATCCTGTCGTAACAGAGACCGAGCATATTCATCACCTTAATTCGCAGGCTGGGACTCCGCTTCGCCTGCTGGAGGTGCTTGATTGCTTCGCGGTACTGATCCGCATTGAAAAGACGCTCTCCGAGTTCGAATCGAAGTTCGTTGTCAGTCGGGTTACGGTCGACCCGCTCTTGAGATTCGGCAATGAGTTGGTCCATCTGCCCTTTCTGAGCCTCGGCAAGCTGGGCCTTGTATTGCTCAATGTCGGGATGCTCGGGGTTCTCTTCGACAAAACGACGAAGTTCATCGAGCTGGCCGGAATTCACGATCTCGCGAATATCGGCGACCTTTTTCTCCAGGGCGGGATCCTTCGCACTGAGGTGGTAGGCCCACTCGTAGAACTGCAGAGCTTCTGGGAATTGCTCCAACTCCTCATAGGTTGCGGCAAGGCGCTTGGTCACATCGATATTGTTCTGGTCCTCTGCATACTCTGCGGAGAGGCGCTCGACCTGAATTTGCAACTGATCCGCCGTCATCGCAGCTCGGCCCTCGGATTCGAGATCGGCAGAAGCGTCCTTGTCTTTCAAAAGATCACGCCAGTCACCATCACTGTCCCATTTCTGAGATGCGATGGAACCTTTCGCGGTCGCGTCTTTGTACTTTTTCGATGCTGTGAGGTCGGTGCGATCTTTTTCAACGATCTTACCAAAGGTGACAGCAGCTTCTTCAAATGCCTCACGATCCATGTAGTAATCGCCTAGCTTGTGGTAGAACTTGATGTTATTCGGGTCACCCTCGATCACCGTCTCCAATGCAAAGCCAGCCGTCATAAAGAGTCCCGCAGCTTCCGCTGCCTGGTAAAGCAACTCATTGCCCTGGGCATTGTAAGGATCAGAGGCGAGCACCTCTTTCTCCAGCGCATTCATCACGGCGATAGGATCTTTCTTCACCTGACTCTGCATTTTCATGACCTTGAGGGCTTCTCCGCCGAGCTTCACCCCGCGTTTACCTTCGTTCTCTTTCACCGAGGCGAGGCGGAGACGTTTGCGTCCGTCGAGAAATCCAGGTTCTTTCATGAGAATGGCCTGCAGCAGGCTAACTGCGTAGCTCCAGTTTCGCAGTTCCATCGCGGCCTCTGCCTTGAGGTAGAGCTTATTCAGATTTGCCGGCAGGTGATGCTGTTTAATTGCATCCTGACGCTGCAGCTCGGTGCCTTCTGCGGGAGGTTCTTCTGACATGGTGTTTCTTTCTGGGTAAATTCTGTCTGTCCGGTGTGTTTTTCCGGCGAAACATTTCAGTCTATCATGAAATGCCGTGGTTGATCTAGCGAATCTTACCCCTTGCGACAACTAAAAAAGCACGCGGAATGGCATTTATCGCAGCCACCTTCCGGTGCTGGATTTTTTTCCAACAGCTAATTAGTATGATGTCGGCGAGGCAATTACCACTTCACACCCGTGTGACACTTGATTTCTCCCCAGCGCTGGCGATCGCAATTCTCGCAGCTATACTTTCTTTCCATGGGGGAAATTCCCTTCGCTCTACGAAATCGGCAATGATATGTAGGGCGTTACGATAGCCAATGGACACGCCTTCGTCGCCGAAAGCGCCGGAGGGCCGGGCATCTACCAGATTTCCCAAGAGAACAAACTGGTATCGCTGGGAAGATTCGAAGTTCCCAAGCGGGCTATCCGGTAGGTTGAGATGTCTCTGGATGGTCAAAATGCCATGATCCAGATCGGTGCGAATCAGTTCGCCATTCTCGATGTGCAGGACCCAGCAGAACCTCGTCAGGTTCTTAAGGACACCCGGCACGGCCTGCTCTACGGGGACCAGATGATGCGCGGACTGGTTCACGATCGCTACACCTGCATTTCCAGGCATATCAGCGGCCTTCACCGGTATGACATCAAAGCCGATCCCACAACGACCTTCAGCGAAAAGAAAATCTCATCTTCGGGAAATCCCTGTCTTATTGCAGTAACAAATGGAATCGCCTTCGTTTCCAATGCTTATGAAGGGATGCTGCTTCTCGAAGAGAAATAGGTTTTGTTTCGTTTCTCCCAGCGCGTATACGAGAGAAATCACCTGTTCCGACTGGTTTTCGTCCGCCACACCTTACGGGAACGCAACTTGCCAAGCACCCTGTTCCCCGCTTATAATGCCCAAGAATGAAGCGCGGAATCCTCATCACTCTCCTCTTGTCAGGGCTAGTATGCGCCTGCCTCGGGGCGGGGAAGAAATACAAGCTCTACCTTGTCACGTTTCATTTGGAAGCGGAGAAGACGGACAATCCCAAGATGGTCACGCCGGTCAAACTCGGTAGCGATCACCGACAGTATTTCTTCGACAAGATTCCGAGCTTCACCGATCACGATATAAGATGGTTCTATCCTTTCTCTGCTGACGATGGTGTGAGCTATGGCGCTGCTTTCAAATTTAAGGATCACTCGACGACGGAGCTGAAGGCAATCACCCTGACAAATCAGGGTAAGCTGCTCGGTTTGCGTTGCTCGGATGCTCCCTTGCAAGCGGTCCTGATCGATCGGCCCATCAGCGACGGAATCGTTGTTGTCTGGAATGGTTTGCAGCAAAAGCATCTTCAGGAATTTCGAAAGCGTTTTCCTCACGTCGATGATCTCGCACCACCTTCCGGTCCGACCTTCAGTCTGCCGGGTCGAGAGTGAAGTGGAAAATCAGCTAACTTGTGGAAAACCTGGTCGCGCGTAATAATGTGCACCCATCCGCCGCTCCTTTTCGCCATGCCCCTGTTTCGGATTTCTCTAACCGCAGTCCTCCTTCTTACTTCGTCACCTCTCCTCGCAGGCCCTCTTGGGCTCGTCCTTCCGACAGATAACGACAAGATTTTCTCCGATCCGACGCAGTTTTACATGTATACGGATCGTAACTTTGAGGGCGTGAGCTCAAAGCCCTGGCAGGGTGGCACCTACGGATTTTCCCGCAACGGGAAGCGTACCTCAGTTGGCATCATCAACACGCGATTCCACGAGGGTATCGACATTCGCCCGGTACGGCGCGATGCATCGGGGAATCCACTGGATGATATTTATTCTATGATGAATGGGACCGTCGTTTATGTGAACAGCGACTCTTCGAAAAGCAACTACGGTCGCTACGTGGTGATGCATCACGACTTTGGAAATGGACCCTTTTTCTCGCTTTATGCGCACATCAGCTCGGCGACCGTCGCGGCAGGACAGCAGGTTCGCGCAGGTCAGACCATCGCCAAAATGGGATACACAGGAGCTGGAATCAATCGGGAGAGATCACACGTCCATGTCGAATTAACCATGCTGCTCAGTGATCGATTCCAAGTCTGGTATGATCGCCATTTCACATCCAAAAATCACCACGGGATCTACAATGGCATCAACATGATCGGACTCGACATCGCTTCGCTCTTGAAAGCGCACCGTGCCAACCCGGGATTGACGATGGATCAGTTTCTCACCTCGCAGGAAGTCCACTACAAGGTCCTCGTCCCTGGCTCGAGAAATTTAGCCTTTCTTCGAAGATATCCGTTTCTAGGGAAAAATGTGAAGTCGGTCACGTTTCCCAAGAGCTGGGAATTCTCTTTTGCCGCGACCGGAGTTCCTCTGGCAGTGGAACCAAGCAAGAAGTCGCTGTCCCATCCCGCCGTTACCTACGTAAAAAACTCAGGAACAGACCATTCCAACGTCACTAGCGGACGCCTCACGGGAAGCGGTTCGAACGCGAAGCTGACCCCGAGTGGGTCGCGCTACATGCAATTGATCAGCGATTCGTTTTAGTAGCGCTCGCAGATTCGCTCTACATGCCGCTTTCCTGAACGGCTTTCTGCAACTCCTGCTGAAAGGCCATGGCCTGTTCTTCGCTCGGACGAAAATCGGGATCATCGGAGTCCATTCCGAGACGGCCCATTTGGTCAATCCACCATGCCGAAGTTTTTCCTCCGCCGAAATCGACTCGGCCGCTGATGACAGCATTGGGACGCTGAATCTTGTCCACCGTCACGGAGACGCCGCCTTCACCGGCTGGTTCCTCCTCAGTGCCTTCTTCAAGTTCCGCAGCCTCTGCTTTGGGAGCATCTTTAGCTACATCTTCTTCCGGCTCAGGCTCAGGCTCAGGCTCAGGCTCGGTCTGCAATTCGATTCCAAGATCTTCCAGTAGAAAACGTGTCTCTAGGTAGGTGACCTTGATTTCCAGCTCGTCACCAAGACGCTTCTGAATATCGGAAAGCTGATCGCCGTTGTCGGCCCAGGAACGGATTGTCGCGATTTGCTCGTCGGAAAGGGAATTCGGATTACTCATTTTTCCAAAGCTGTCACCGTCTCGCAAAAGTTCCAGTGCCATTTCCATTTTCGTGCGTATCATTTTTTGTCATAGCAATCGCGAAACATGGACTGGGAACAGCACTATCTGGATAATCATACCCCTTGGGATAAAGGCGCTCCTGCCCCTACCCTCCTCGATTGGATCGAAAACAATCCTGATGCCATCTTTGGAAAAGTCCTCGTTCCCGGATGCGGGGTCGGACATGATTGCCGACCGATTGCCGAGATGAAGAGCACGACAGAAGTCCTCGGAATCGATATCGCTTCCGAGGCTGTAAAGCGCGCCGACCAGAATGTGGTCTCAGAAAAAAATCGCTACGAACTTGCCGATTTGTTTCACCTTTCGCCCGAGTATCAGCAGTCGTTCGACTGGGTTTGGGAGCACACCTGCTTCTGCGCGATCGATCCCAGCTTACGCGATGAATATGTTCGCGCCGTTCACGGTGCACTCAGAGAAAACGGAACGCTTCTCGCGGTTTTTTACCTCGATCCCTACGACGAGGAACACCGCCCTGGCGATGGGCCACCTCACGGCACCAGCCTCTGGGAATTAAACGATCGCTTTGTTGGTTCCGGCTGCTTTCGCGAACTGGAAAGCTACGTCCCGGACAAATGTTATGCTGGCAGGGAAAATCTTGAGCGGGTAATTCGCTACGAAAAAGTGTAAAGCTATAGCGGCTCGAATCGCGTGCCGGGTCCGAGAAGTTCCTGCTCAATCACAGCTCCGGCCTGGTAGGTCACTATGCAATTGGTCGCCGAATGAGCGAACCCGCGAAAGTGACCGCCTTTTGCAATTTTGAAGGTGTTCCCGTCTCCCGCGTGGGCGGTTACCAATCCGCCTTCGTGGACAATGAAGTGGCAATCTTTTCCACTCGCCCCGATAACCTGCGCCCCCGCAGGCACAATAAACGTGGTATTCACCTCGTCAGGATAGAATAGCGTGCCCTGCACTGTCATTGACTTTGCCGGCGAGCCACCCATATCCATCGTCTCACACTGCGTGAAAAGCAGCGGTAGAGCCAGAATCGCCATCGCAGCGAAGCATTTGTTCCGAAAAGACATGAAGTGACAAGAAGTTTTTGGTTTGAAGGCCTACCTTGTTGCGGTTACGACTTCGCATCAAGTTTCAAATTTCGCACGGATGAAAGCTCTCACACTCACCGCCTACAACCAGTTTGAATTTTCCGATGCACCCGATCCTGAGATCGAGGAAAACGAAGTGCTCATTTCCGTCAAAGCCTGCGGCATCTGCGGATCCGACATTCACGGAATGGACGGAAGCTCAGGGCGCCGCCAACCACCCATCATCATGGGACACGAAGCCTCCGGAGAAATCGTCGCCGTAGGGAGTGCCGTTTCCGAGTGGAAAGATGGAGACCGAGTCACCTTCGACTCCACCGTATACTGCGGAAAATGCGAATCCTGCCGCTCTGGCCAAGTGAACCTCTGCCCCGACCGAAATGTGCTTGGCGTATCCTGCGACGACTACCGCCGCCATGGAGCCTTTGCCGAGCTCGTGAAAGTTCCTGAACACATCCTCTACTCCATTCCCGACGAAGTCAGCTACGACCAAGCCGCCTTTGCCGAGCCCGTCTCCATCGCATTGCACGGCGTCAATCGCGTTCCCCTGAATCCCGGTGACTCCGCCGTCGTCGTCGGCACAGGCCTGATCGGTCTTCTCGTCGTCCAAGCATTGAAAGCCAAAGGAGCGGGGACCGTAATCGCTGTCGACATCGACGAAAAGCGCCTCGCCCTCGCCAAAGAACTCGGGGCAGATCACACGCTGATCTCCGGGGACGACGTCCCCGAGAAAACTCGCGAAATCGTTGGAAACGGTGATGGAGCCGACGTGGCCCTCGAAGTCGTCGGCTTTGGGCCTACCATACAAATTGCCGTCGAATCCGTTCGCAAAGGCGGCAGCATTGGCTGCGTGGGCAACCTCCAGGCCGAAGTCCCCTTCCCCCTCCAGGCCATCGTCACCCGCGAACTCAGCGTCTATGGCAGCTGCGCCTCCGCCGGAGAGTATGCTGACGCTGTCAAGGCAGTTGCCTCCGGTAAAATCAAGGTCGAGCCTCTGCTTTCTGCCACTGCCGATCTCAAAGATGGCGGCGAATGGTTTGAGCGCCTTCATCGCAACGACGAAGGACTCATGAAAGTCATTCTCAAGCCGTAAATGGCATCCATCCAATGAAGTCCCCCCTTTTTGCAATAACCCTCGGGGTACTGGGAATTTTTCTTCCTCTCAGCGGCATCGCAGAACCAACCGGGAATGAGACTTGGGAGTTCCTCGACAATGGGAAAATTCGCATTGGCGTAAACCGCAACGCCGGAGCTGCCATAGGTTGGTTCTCTGAAAGCGGACGGGAAGAAAACATTCTCAATCGCTTCGACTACGGCCGCTACGTTCAGCAGTCATGGTATGGCAAAAGAGACGACTCGGACTGGAACGGCAAGCCGTGGCGATGGAACCCCGTTCAGGGCGGAAACTGGACCGGACTCGGCGCTCGATTGTCGGAATTCGCCTCGGAAAAAAACCTTCTCACCGCATCCACAATACCCCGCCATTGGGCCAGCGGCGAGGAAATCACGGACGTGGAATTCACCCAGAAGATTCAGCTTGATGGCGATATCGCGATCATTGACTTCACGATGCGCTACAGCGGCGAGGAAATCCATCCCATCCACGATCAGGAGCTGCCTGCCGTTTTTGTAGACGCCAGATACTCGCGCCTGCACTATCTCCACCCCGAAGATAAAGGCGGTGACCCGCCCCGCGTTGCCGAACCGGCTTTTCCCAACGAGCGACTGAAGATTCGGGAACCGTGGATCGCCTGGCTCGACAAAGATGACCGCGGCATCGGCGTCCTCGTTCCAGACATCGAGCTGAACACCGTGACCTGCTATCGCACTGCCGGTGATCCCAACAATCGCAATAAAGGAGCCTGTTCATACGCAGCCCCGATAAAGCGAATCGCTGTCACTCCTGCCTTCGAATTTCAGTATCGCGCCTATCTCACGATCGGAACGCTCGCAGAGATTCGTCATCGCTTTCACAAGATCCAGACGGATAAGAAGCCATGATCCCCTCTTCCTTCTTCGAAAGGGATCCTGTCACCTCCGCGCGCGAACTCATTGGCACAACCCTGGTTCACAAAAGCAGCGCCGGAATAGTCATCGAGACCGAGGCCTATGCCGAGCATGGTGATGAAGCCTGCCACCTTTTCACACGGCCGTCGGCACGGACCTTTGCCGAGACACATTCACCAGGAACCGCTTACGTGTATTTGAATTACGGCGTTCACTGGCTCGCCAATGTTCTCTGCAAAGATTCCGAAACCGGAGAGTCAGGATTCGTATTGCTTCGAGCGCTCGAACCGATTTCCGGACTGTCGGTAATGAAGCGACGCAGAAAACAGGCCGACCTTCGCGCACTCTGTTCCGGCCCGGGGAAACTGGGGCAGGCCCTCGGAATCGGCAAAACGCACCACGGGAATTCATTCTGTAAAGAAGATTACTTTTGTTTCCGCGAGGATAAAAACACCTCTTTCGACATCGTCGCAGATCGCCGAATCGGCATTTCCTCAGCCAAGGAACTGAAGTGGCGTTTCCTCGCCCATGATCATCCCGGAGTCTCCGTTCCATTCGGGAAAGCGAAATGATATCGTCGGAGCAAAGAAGTAGCTGCATTTGGTAAAATGCACACCTTACGTCCGGAACTTTTCCAAGTTCCGCTACACTGCTGAATTCCCCGTTTCTCGATAGACAGAGTTGAGTCACCGATATAACCCTGCTACCTCATCGACCTAACCCTCTTTGATCTTCGCAAGACATGCCCCTTCCAAACGTCCTTTTCAGCCTCAATGCTCCTTCGGAACATCTTTCCCCTCTTGACGGGCTCGCTGAAGTCCGCGTGCTCAACAATGGTGTCGCCAAGGCTCCGCGGGAACAGATTCTCCGCGAAATCAGAGACTGTGTCGGCTTCATCTCACAGGGAGAGGTCACGGTCGATGCGGAATTTCTCGATGCAGCACCCCATTTGAAAATCGTCGCCAACGCAGCGATGGGAGTCGACAATCTCGACATCGACGAAATCCGATCTCGAGGCATCGTTGCAGTCAACACGCCCTCTGCCTTTGCTGAATCCACTGCTGATCTCACTCTCGGCTTGATGCTTGACCTCACTCGCCGCATTTCGGAATCCGACCGCCACGTCCGCACGGGTGAGTGGTCGAAGGGAATGGAACCGCTTCGTTGGGAAGGCACGAAACTTGGCGAACTCACCCTCGGCATCGTTGGTTACGGCCGCATCGCCAAGCTCGTCGAATCTCGCGCCGTCGCTTTTGGGATGGAAGTGATTCATTGCCGTTCCAGATTTTGCGGAGGCAAAAGTGAACGAACTCTCGACGACCTCCTCGCTGAAGCCGACATCGTCGTGACACTTGTTCCGCTGACCGAGGAGACTCACCATCTCATCAATGCCGATCGCCTGGCGAAGATGAAAGTCGGGTCGTTTTTCCTCAATGTCGCCCGCGGCAAGGTCATGGATGAAGCCGCCGTCGTCGAAGCACTCCAAAGCGGTCACCTCGCCGGAGCAGCCTTCGACGTTTTTGAAGAAGAGCCCATCGTCAGCGAAGAATTGTTCGCCATGGAAAACGTCGTTCTCACCCCGCACATTGGAGGAGCCAGCAGGCAACAACGACGCAGCGGACGAATGGAAGCAGCCGCCGATGTCGCGAGGTTTCTGCGTGGGGAGGAATTGCGGAATGATCTCTTTTAAAATCTAGTCATTCGCATTCTTAAGACATTCACACCCCCAAAAACCACTGGCACACCCCGCAATTCCGCGCCATATCAGGGGCATGTCTGACTCCAGTTATTTTGTCGTATCCCGCGAGCAACACGAAGAACTCGTTTCTGCCGCCTACCAGCACCGCGGCTACAAAACCGATGAAGCCGATGCTGCGGCGCGGATGTGTTCGGAAGCTTCCTGGCACGGCATTCGTACGCACAACGCCTTGAAGGCTCTTCACCTCGATGAACTGTTTGGGAGCGGTAATGGTGGCTGCGTTCCGGCAGCGAAAATCGAAAAACGGGATTCACGATTTCCCGCCGTCGAAAGCTGGAATGCGAATCGAAAACTCGGCCAGGCTGTTGCCTGCGAAGCGATGGAAACCTGCATCGAGTTAGCAGAAAAATACGGATCAGGAACTGTCGCGATCGACAACGCTTTCCACTACCTCTGGGGCGGCGGCTACGTCATGGATGCGGCGAAGCGTGGCTACATTGCCTACACCAATTGCACGTCGACTCTCGCGGAGGTCGTTCCTTTCGGAGGAAAATTCCCCACCCTCGGAACAAATCCGCACAGTTGGGGCTTTCCCACGACCGATGCAGTCGGCTACCCCGTCGTAATCGATTGGGCGACTTCGGAAATCGCGATGGGCAAGGTCGAGCAATACAAACGGGAGAACAAAAAACTGGAGGCTCCTTTCGGCGTCGACGAAAACGGCAACGCTACCGACGACCCCTTTGCGGTAAAGGCACTTCTTCCCTTTGGTCGTCACAAGGGATACGGACTGGGGCTTCTCAATGAGCTGTACGGCGGGGCCATCGGCGGCTCTCTCCCCACCCTGCGAGGCAGGGCAGAGCAGGCGGAAGGCACTGGGGAAAAAACGACCTCGGCTTTTTACTTTCAGGTGGTTCATCCTGACGCGCTGCACGTCAAAGACTTTTCCAATGGACGGACTCAGGCAGAGAACATCACTGCTGTGGTGAAGGATGTGCTCGGACACGGAAATGAAAACTGCATGCTGCCAGGCACGATCGAAGCAAACAGCGCCAAGCACAGTGTCGAGGCCAATGGTTTGCTCTTCACAGAAGCAGAGGTAACAGGCTTTCAGGAACTCGCTGAGGAATGCTCCGTCGATGGATCGGCCTGGTCGATTGGTAGCCTTCCCACCTTTCAAGCCTGATTTTATTGACTCATGCTCACCGCTGACCAGTTGATTGATCTCGAAGAAATCATCGTTGAGGAACTGGAGAAAATCCGCTCCGAGTCAGCGGACAGTGAAGAAGAGCGCGAGGCCATAGCCCCGGATGTCGCGATTGGCCGTCTTTCGCGCCTCGACGCCATGCAGATGCAGGAGGTAGCGAAAGAGGCTGATCGACGCCGCGAAGAGCGGGTCTCTCTATTGGAGATGGCCCTGGAACAGCTCGACTCGGGAACCTACGGACGTTGTGCCCGCTGCGGAGAGGACATTGCTTTTGAGCGGCTCAAAGTCACCCCCGAGGCCACGACATGCAGCGGTTGCGCATGAAGACAAAAACGGGCTGCCCTTTCGAGCAGCCCGCCGTTTAAATTTGGAGTGGTAGGAGTCGCTCAGTAGCGAGGGCCGTAGTAGCCGCCGCGATTGCGATTTTCATTGGAAGACCCAATTGCGGCACCAGCAACACCGCCGATTGCACCACCAATGAGGGCGCCTTCAGCACGATTGCCACGACCACCTGCGAGAGCACCAATTCCAGCGCCAGCAGCAGCACCGGTAGCGGCGCCACGTTGTGTCGGAGTGCATCCAACAAAGCTAAGACTGAGAATGGCAAGAATTGCGAGAGGGAGTAAATGTTTCATTTTGAGAAAGTTCGCGTTAGCGAAAAAATTTATCAAGCCCTGATTTGAGGCTTTTCAGATAATCCTTTTTCTCAGAAATCGGCTTCGCGACAATCCTGGGGTTCTTTGGCTCAAGGCCCGGCACTGGACCGAAGGCGACAAACTTGGAGGGAGACGAGGCGGAAGGTATCTTCCAGTCAAAAACGCTCACCCCGGTAATTTTTTTTCCCCGAAACCGCCGTCCATCACTCGCTCCGAAGACAACGCCACGGCCGTCTTCCTTCAAAGTCCCCAGGTAAATCATAACATGAGAGATCGGTGGATTTCGCTTCCCGGTGTTGTAAGTGCCTTCCCAGAAAACGAGATCTCCCGGTTTGAGCTTCCGAAAAACGGCATCGTTGGTTGCTTTGGCACTCCGCGCATCGGTGAGGGAGCTTTCCTTTTTGACCCAATGATAGAAATCATACGAAGTTCGTGGCGTCTTATCCACACCGACGGATTGCAGAACATGCTGAACGGTTCCTGAGCAATCCATGCCCGAGTTTTTTGGAGAATTGGAGCCAAAGGTGTAGGTCAGATTTCGCTTTGTCAGTGCGAGGGCCGTGTCGATGAGTTGACGCATTTCCTGAGGCTGCGTCTCGTATTCGACTAGATCTGCCGGATCGATTGAGGCAACAGAGGCTGGCTTCGCGGAAAGAGATCCGATGCAAGCAAACAAGGAAAAGCAGGTGATATGCCGGTGATGGAACACGCGGAATTCTAAACCGATCTCGTCGAATTAGCCAGTGTCTGAATTCCAAGGCGACAACCATGAACGCTCCCACTTTACGCACTGGCACGCCGGTCGATATTCGTTATGCTCTCGCTATGGGTTATCGAATTTTTCGTAGTTCACACTCCGTTTTCCTCGAAAACACGGATTGTCCGGGAGTGTTTCGTCACGTCGCGGATGGATTTTGTTTCAACGAACTTTTCACTTCCTCCGATCCGCAATCGTTTGTCTCCGCAGCTTACGAAAATGGATCCGACGGAGAATCATTCGATCCGGCAATCCCATATCAAGCCCCGATCGGCGATCAGGAAGTCTGGGCCGCAGGTGTCACCTATTTCCGCAGCCGGACCGCACGCATGGAAGAAGCCGAATCGGCAGGCGGCGACGTGTTTTATGATAAGGTCTACGACGCAGATCGTCCTGAGCTTTTCTTTAAGGCCACTGCCCCGCGCACGCGTGGCCACCAAGATAAGGTTGCTATCCGAGACGACTCTACCTGGGATGTTCCGGAGCCGGAGTTGACTCTGGCGATCAATTCCGAGGGCAAAATTTTCGGCTACACGATCGGCAACGACATGAGCTCCCGATCGATCGAGGGCGAAAATCCTCTCTACCTTCCGCAGGCCAAGGTCTACACCGGTTCTTGTGCAATCGGGCCATGTCTCCACGTTGGTCACGCTCCAGGGCCTGACACAGCTATTTCCATTGGAATTGCGCGAGGCGGTGAGGTTGTTTTCAACGGGGAAACACAGGCATCGCAGCTGAAACGGAGCTTTAATGAACTGGCAGGGTATCTGTTCCGTTCCAACGAGTTTCGCTACGGCGCTTATCTCATGACAGGAACGGGGATCGTGCCAGACTCGGATTTCACTTTGCAGGCGGGCGACCTAATTTCGATCTCAATCGATGGGGCTGGAACCCTGGTGAACGAGGTGGAAGTTGTGTGAGAACTCATTTTCTGTTTATGAATCCCATTCTCGACTCCGGCGACGATTCCATCTTCACGCTTAAAACCAAAGCCCCCGGACCCTCCGGCAACCTGCCGTTCACTAAAGAACAGCTCGCGACTCATCCCAGCGGTCACCTTTTCGGCTGGACGCAGAATGTCGGGATGGGCTGGGACGCCGAAAAGGTAGCAGGCGGCGACTATCTCATTCTTAGCACGCAAGGCGGCATTCGCCAGCCCGACGGAACTCCGGTCGCCCTCGGCTATCACACGGGCCACTTCGAGGTCGGTCTTCTCATGGAAGAAGCCGCCAAGACGATCAGCTCACTTGGCGGAGTCCCTTTTGCCGGATTCGTAAGTGATCCCTGCGACGGCCGGACCCAGGGCACGGATGGCATGATGGATTCCCTCCCTTACCGCAACGACGCCGCTACCGTTTTCCGTCGCCTCATCCGCTCCCATCCCACTCGCAAGGGAGTCGCGGGGGTAGCGACCTGCGACAAGGGGCTTCCTGCGATGATGATGGCACTCGCTTCGTGCCACGACCTTCCTACCGTTCTCATTCCTGGAGGTGTCACCCTGCTCAGCGAAGACACCGAAGAAGACCTCGGTCGAATTCAAACTATCGGAGCCCGTTACGCTCAAGGAACGCTTTCCTACGCTGATGCAGCAGAGGCCGGCTGCCGTGCTTGCGCTTCTCCAGGCGGGGGCTGCCAATTTCTCGGGACGGCGGCGACGAGCCAGGTTATCGCAGAAGGCCTTGGACTGACACTGCCACACTCAGCGCTCGCGCCCTCCGGCGCAGACATCTGGCGAGACATGGCCCGCCGATCCGGCGCTGCCCTCGTATCGATGGAGCAAAACGGCACCACGACAAAAGACATCATCACCGACGCTGCCATCGAAAACGCACTTGCTGTTCACACTGCCTTCGGGGGATCGACAAACCTGATCATGCACCTGCCTGCGATCGCTCACCAGGCAGGCGTGAGGCGTCCCACGGTCGAGGATTGGCGCCGATTCAATGCGGAGATCCCACGCATCGTCGACGCGCTTCCCAACGGCCCTGTTCATTTTGCGACTGTCCAGGTATTTCTCGCCGGAGGAGTTCCCGAGGTGATGCTCCACCTTCGCGAAGCCGGAATGCTCCAGCTCGATGCCCTTACCGTCTCAGGAAAGACCGTCGGAGAGAATCTCGAATGGTGGGAGAAGTCGGAACGTCGCCGACGGCTTCGAGAAAAGCTCACTCAACTCGATGGAATCGATCCTGACAATGTCATCATGTCACCCGAAGTAGCAGCTTCGCGCGGACTCACTTCGACGGTGACTTTTCCTGGCGGCACGCTCACTCCCGATGGTTCCATCATCAAATCGACAGCGATCGATCCCAGCCTGATCGATGACGAAGGGATCTACCTTCACGAGGGCCCCGCGCGCGTTTTTGCGTCAGAACCCGAAGCAATCGCAGCAGTCAAATCAAAGGGCGATGATCGCATTAACGAAGGCGATGTCATCGTTCTGATTGGCTACGGCCCGATCGGTTGCGGCATGCCGGAAACGGCACAGCTCACCATCGCGCTCAAGCATTTGCCCTGGGGAAAAAACGTCGCCCTCATCACCGACGGCCGATTTTCCGGTGTTTCAACTGGCGCCTGTGTCGGCCACATTTCTCCAGAAGCCTGGGCAGGAGGCCCGATCGGAAAAGTGCGCGATGGCGACCCGATCCGCATTCGCATCGACTGTCGCAATATGACGGGGACGGTCGATTTCGACGGAGATGCCGAAGAACTCAATGCCCGACCCGCCAGCGACAAACTGAAGCAAGTTCCCAATGTTCCCGACGACACCAGACTCTGGGCCGCCCTGCAGAATGTGTCCGGCGGCACCTGGGGAGGTTGCGTTTACGATGTCGAAGCGATCCTGGCTAAGTTGAATGCGTAGGCTGATCAGCGCTGCGGGGGCTTCACCTCCCGAACGAGAGACCCGCTTTCTTCGCTCATCACGAGCAGGCTCAGTTCTTCGACGCGATCGAGTTCATCCGTATTGAGACTGACATAGTCAAACTTCCCGCGCAGGTCAGTGTATCCGTCTTTGAAAAACTTCACTTCGCCGCCCTTCATCTTGGCATAAACCTTGACGTAGGTTTTTGAAAGCGGCTTACCGCTTTCTTCGTTCCGCACTTCAATTCGACCATACTTATCCGACAGCTGGACTTCCAATTGATTGGAGTAAACAGCGACGGCATCGGTCCGACCATTCGCGACGACTTCCACCAACACATTGCTGTTCGCAAATTCCTCGGGAACCGGGAAACGAAACGCTCCCCCGCCCTCCGGCAATTCGCGATTCTCGGTCAGGTTCGGGCGAATGTAGCTGAACTGCCCGCTGTCACCGGAAACAAAGGGCTTGCTCGAAAAGAGAAACTCCAGATCCATCTCGTAGTAGTTCACGGTGACCTCTTCCACATTGCGGAAAGAAATCTCGGCCTCGCGTCCCACTGCCGAAAGTTCGAAGAAGGGGTCGCTGGCAGATAATTGCTCCAACTGCTTTTCGCGATTCTCCTCAACCGGAACCTCTTCCGCAGCACCTTCCAGTTCCTTCAGCTGCGAATCGACCAGCGCAAAGCGATCGCGCCAGCGAGTCACAGGATGTTCCAGATACGCCGCCGATATCTCTTTTGCTTTTTCCACATCTTCCCGATAGAGGGCAGAAAAGGCGGATAGATAGTCATACTGCAAACGCGAATCGACACTCGCCACCTCAATTCCATCCTGCCAGGCGAGACCTTCCTCAATTCGGTCCTGCAGGAAAAAGTAAGCCGCGACAGAGAGTTGGTCTTCCATGCTCAAATCGGGCTTGTAGGAAATTACTCCGAGAAATTCAGCATACTGATCACGGAAGCGATCATTCAGCACGGTACGGTCTCTACCGAGTCGATGCGCTCGCGCGTTCACCAGCGGGAAGTATTCGAGGTGCTGATACCAGTGCCTCTCCACCGGATCGAGAGTCACCAGTTCGCAGTCGATCCACTTGCCGCATCGAGAAACAAAGTCCTCACGATGCTTCAGAAATTCTCTCATCACGGGAAGATCGTTGTGATGCAATCCGTAACTCCAGAGCGTGGGGTCGAATCCATGCCGCTCCGAAACCAGCTTGGTGACCTGCCGGAAGAAGTCGACATTCTCCCGCGCGCGCCAGGCGACTCTGCTGAGATCGGTTCGATGAAGGTTCGCCGTCTTCAAATAGCGAAGCACTTCTCCCTCTTCGCCAAACTGCGATAGAAAGCCCCACGATTTTTCGTCAAATTGAGTCGGCTTATCAACGACACGAAACTGCTGTTCGTTTCCTGAGGCGATCACCTTCTCATCCATCGCCACCTGGACTGGATAGATGCGGAAGGGTGCCTCACCGGATGCCTCAGGGAAATAGAACTCAATTTCGAATTTTGAGGTCGAAAACGCACCGAGCGGGAGCGGATACGATTTCAGGTAGTCGCTCTTGCCGACAGGAACGGAGCCCTCGGGGATTTGCACGAGCAATTCCAATGTCCGCGGCGTCGAAGTCGGGTTCGTTGCCACGACCTGGCTCCCGTAGACCACGCTGGTAAGAAACTCGTCATCCACGAATTTGTCGATCTGCACACCATTTTCAACGACATAGCGATCATTGGAGCGGAAGAAGTTCTGACTAACGAGGATCGGAGTTTTTTCCTCGGCTCGCTCCGCTTCTTCGATCTCCTCGTGAAAAATAACAACCGGGGAATTCGCCGTGTAGGTCAGCTGAGTATCCTCGACCTTGATCACGGGCTCTTCCGCGGTGAAGGGCAAATCGAGCACGGCAAGAGCCAACATCATTTCCGCAAAACTTCGAGTCGCCTCAGGGAACTCACGCGAATAAAAGCCACCCTTTCCATCCCACTCAGCGAAGTCGACCCAGAATGCATTGGTGGTAATCAAGGAACCAATCTGCTGCTCGATCGGGAGATGGTAATAATTGTTCTCGGCCCACTCCTTGGTCGACTCGAGCTTGCGATAAAGAGTTTGCCCCCTCGCCTCTTCGCGAAGATCAGCAACCGCGGCTCGCCCCAGCATGCGGCGACCTGCCGTGCGAGTTTGCAACGCTAGTGCTCCACCACTAACAGGTGCGGCAGCAAAGGCATCCACTGCCTCAGGCTCAGGCTTTGGCTTTGCCGCAGGAACGGGAGCTGAAGCGGCGTTCCCATGATTGTTGCTGAAAAAGCTGGCTGTTGCCACCGCCCCATCAGCAAAAGCCAATCCCAGCGATACACCCTCGGCATCCGCCCGCAAGCCTCGAAGAGCCTGTCGATAAATTCTCGCGCTTCGGTCAGGATCAGGGGGAATCAACTCCTGCAAACCACGAACGTGGCTCATGGTGTTTTTCGCTTCAACTTCCCCGATTCGTCTACCGAGGAGAATGCGCTCCACAATATTGAGCCGACCATATTCCCAAGGTGCGAGATACCGCTCAAGATTATGTTCCAGAAGGTAGTGATCGAAAAATGTCTTATCCTTTTTGTGTTTCAGATAGGGTTGGATTACTGCGGCGAAAAACTCCGGATCCTTTTTTGAGAGGAAGAAATTCAGCTCGTGACTGGCATACTGCGAGTAGAGTTCTGCTTTCTCTTTGTCCTGCAGTGATGGCCAATTCCCAATGAATTGAAACTTCAAAAAATCCTCGTCACTGCGGATCGCTACGAGAGCGCGATACACATCGGAGATCGTGCTATAGGTCTGTAATTCCGCTGATCGAAGGTCCGCAATCTCGAGAGCATTACCTTCCTCCAGCAAAGTGACATGACGATGTTGGGTAAAGGTATTTGCCGGATCAAGAGACTCCCGAAGTCGAATGTCCCGGAATTCCGTATTGCGCTCATCAAGTGCCAATGAACGCGACGAAATCGTATCTTCATCGACCACAAAAGCGGTGATGAAATGGCGATCGCCAAGATCTTCCATGGGAACTACCGCCGCCCCGTTTTCATCGACAGCGAGGTTGGGCAGGAGGATTGCCTGCTCTGCGAGAAAACTGTAGGAAGTCGACATGACTCCCCTGAGACCCTGTTGGACCGCTCCCCTCGCGCTGGGAGGTGCCGACGATTTCTTCGACTCCTTCATCTCACGGGACTTGTTGTATTCATCCCCTGCCTCAGCATCTTCGCTATCGGTGCTGGTCTTATTCAGCTCCCAAGGGTTCAGCAATAAGCCGGGACGCGGCAACATATTACCGGGAAATTTCTTAGCGGAGCGACGCTCCAGGATATAGCGATACTCCTCACCGATATCCCGCCCGGAGATGTAAGCCGACTCGTTCGATCCGCGATCAATCTGATAGACGGGAGTATTTGCCGCAGAACCAAAAAGAGAAGCGTGGTCAGGCAGAAATCGCGTTGCGACAAGATGCACCCGAGTTCGCACCGTGGCATTCGTCACTTTCACCAGGATGCTTCCATCAGCACTGTCGATGCCAGAGATCAAGGGAGGGCTTGCGTTTGATAACTCCAGATGGCGGCTTTCGGAAAGCGCATAGCCAAAATCGGTCTCCCCACTTTCGGTGACACGCACAGCGATACGCTGTTCCCCGTTGCCTCGCAGGAGCAACTCGTAGTCACCCGGCTCCAAGCCGTCGATTTGGTAGCTACCCGGTTCCCCCTTTACCTTTGCGAACACATCGCGAACAGGAACTCCACCACGCATTTCAAGCAACGCCAGATCACGGCGAGTCACCGCATTCTCTTTCCGATCCGATGGAATCAGGATCTTTTCCCCAGCCTTGGCATGAATCACAGATGATTGTGATGCAACAGCATCGCGGAGCGGCCACCTTCGTGAAGGCACTCCATCAGCGGTAAACTCCAGGGATGAAATTCCCTGCAGACTCCCGAGATCAACCCTGCCGTTCGCGTCAGACTTGAGTCGATGCTGAAATGGACGAGTGAAACCAGGATGATACAGCGAAACACTGACTGGCCGGTCGGCCAGAGGCTCGCCAGATCGCCCGAGAACTTCGCCAATGTAAACATCTCCGAATCGGCTCAGGAAGACATCGGCAATCCCGTTCGTTTCGGCGACACCATTCACATCAAAAACGACCTGACTGGAAATCGTCTGCTTCTTGCCAGCTTCAGAGATTTTCTCCATCTTGCCCGACAGGGTAACCGTTACCGTGCGAACCCGATTCGGTACCCGAAAGCTATGGACCGACTCCTTGTCGTCAAAAATGGCGAAGTCCTTCTTCTCGCTCGATGACGCGATGCCATCGAGATCAGTCGTCTCGACCCGAAGCCTCACTTCCTCCAGAAGTTCGTTGGAGACCGGCACCCCGCCCAGCGTGATTCGTGGACGCACGGCAATCTGCGCTTCCTTGCCCGCCAACAAAGTCTCTTTCTCGAGGAGAGCGCCCAGAGCGATCTGATAGTTTTCCCTCGGCAGGGAAATTCGCGACGGCGTCGTGAAACCAGCATCCTCTAACACAATCGCTACATCACCCTGCTCGGAGAATGGTAAAAGAACGAGTCCATTCTCACCAGCGGTATATCTTTTCCCTCCGAAATGAATCGCGGCATTCTTCACCGGTTTGTTTTCCGCCGTGAGAACTCGAACCAACTCACCCGCGGCAGAACTTGTCGACAGATATTGCAGCTTCCCTTTCCGAACAAGAGCACGAGAGCTGATTCCATTTCCGATCAGTTCGACGACCCAAACGCCGCGCTTTCCTGTCATCGAATCGAAAGAAAAAGTCTCGCGATGTTGTCGAATCGGCGGCAACTCGTAGCGGACCGTTTTCTCCTCATTCGCGACGAGGCCATCCAGGTTCAGGTCCGTGTTGATGTCGCGTTTCTGATCGAGATGATAATTCAGCGTGTTGATCTCGTAGACCTTCACGATCAGTTCCTCAACGTTTTTTAGATCGACTGACAGCGAGACCTCATCGTCCACGCCAAAGGTTGTGGGATTATCGGGAGAGAAGGAAATCACAACCCTGTTTTTGAGCGCCTGCAATTGGCCCGGAGTGAGCATCGAGAACCACTGCTGCGCATCGCCGATACCATTGAGTAATTTCGTCTCTGCAAAAAGCTGCTTCAGATAGCTGTCACGAACGTAGGGCGAGAACCGGTTGATGGAATCATCTTCCACGAAAAAATGACTCAGGTATCGCCTGACGAGAGTTTCATCATTCCCGACCGGACGATAAGCAATCGAAGCGTGAAAGTCTGCGTTCAAATCGGCACCTCCGCCTTTCAACACTTCCCCATTGAGGTAGCGCGGCTCCATGTAGGGTATGGCGCGAGGCAGGCGAAGATAGGCAATGAACGGATCGATGGGGTAATTCCCTTCCCCCATTTCCAACTCCAACTGACGATATAGAACCGAAGCCTTTAAAGAGTTAAACGACGGGCTCAGATCCCTAACAAACGCCCAAACCCGATCGAGATGAGCGCGCTTTTCCTGTCGGCTGAGATCCAGCGAGACGTCTTCATTTGGCCGGAGTCGCTTCAGCTTGGCCTCCACGAATGCCGAATCACGGATCAAGTCCGGATGCAATCCAAGCAATTCATCGAGTTGCGCCAGAGTGAGCCGGGAGTGAACGAGAAATTCGCCGAAACCCTTGCTCTGCTTCGTGCGAAGATGCGCGGCAATGAGGCCGGGGAGCCTTTCATAGTCGGCATCTTTTAGTCGCCGAAGCAGTTCCGTTCGCTGCGTTTCATTGAGCACGACTTCGTTTCGCAAAAGCGCATCGAGCCCTCGATCCGAGATATCACCCAGGCTATTTGGTCGCATCGCCCGTTTCAAAAATGCTTCATAGCTGATCAAATCCTGATTCAGTTCCGTGGGAAAGTTGGGCTTTTGATCGAGTCGCTGCCGCTGGTGTTCGAACCGCAGCCCCATTACTCGCTTGAGGTAGGCGAGCGACTCGGCTGGCTTTTCTCCATATTCGAGAAGAGCCTGCCGATTGCGAATTTCTACCACTCTTGGGCTTTCGCCGTGACGCTTGATCCATGGCTCGAGTATTCCCTCGACATCACCGAGACGATCCTCGAGTTGCGCGAGCAAGGCGGAATAGAAATAGAACTCTTCTGTCCCCGGAACCAACTCCTTGATCGCTTCCGACCGATTCTCTGCCAGCGCAAATTTTTCGGCAAAGCCAATCGGTTCCTGGGCAATCAACGGTAGCGCCAGAAACGACAGAACGAGTAAAAGAGAAGGTGCGGTTTTCATAAGTAAAAATCGGTTATCGTTACCTATTGTAACGGAAAAACAGACGAAGGACGTAGCCTGAAGTTGTAAAGTTTTTGTGAGAAAACCGACAGGATCGAATCACAATTCCCTCACCCGCACTCGAAATGGACTCGTCGCAGCAACCGTGCAGGCGACTTGCCAGCCCGGGATATCCACTGCATTCAGATATGCCTTTGGATCGAACGGTTGGAGGCAGTTTTCCGGTAACTCATCTGCGAATTCGATCTCGATTTTCTGCGGTTCGAGGCCAAAGCCCTCCCCGGTTGCTTTCATTCGCGCTTCCTTCGCCGTCCAAGTCCAGAAAAAGGCCCGAGCTTTTCGATCACCTCTGGCATTTTCGATCCGCTTCACCTCATTGGGACGAAAGCAACGGCGACTCAATCCAGCGATATCGACTTCACGATCAAAGCGCTCAATATCGATCCCGACAGAGGGAAGACGCGAAACGGCAACCGCAGCAAATTTGTCAGAATGGGAAAGGTTGAAGTGGAAGTCTGCTCCTTGCAAAAACGGCTTTCCCTTTTCTCCATACGAGAAACAAAACCTCTCCGGAGCGAAGCCCATATGCTGAGAGAGAATCAACCGAAGCATGCCCCGCCCCCTCACATAGCGATCTCGATGAATGGGAAACTTGAATGCAGCGGCTCGCTCACATTCTTCTTCATCGATCCACTTTTCCGCGTCAGCAAGACGAATCGACTCATCCGTATCCAAGAGAAACGGAACGACTTCAATCTCGTCATGAGCCAGCGGCAGCATTCCAGAATATCGCCGAGGGATCCGGTTGCGCCAAGATAGATTCCAACTTATTCCACAGGGTCACCCGGTAGGTTTGGGTCCGGCACGCAACAGAGTCAGGATTAACTCCAACAACGTTGTTACCATCAAACAGGAAACCGATTTCAATATTCGGATCCGTGCCCGCCTGATTCAGGCAAACAATGAAGTTCGCGATAGTTACTCCCCGACCTCCAAAACCAATGCCCCCGCCTCCGTTGTCGCCTTCCCAGATTCCTCCTCCCTGGCCTCCGCTTCCAGCGAGACCAGCTTTATTTAAAACGATCTTGCAGTCCCGCAGTACTACGTTGCCTTCGTTAAAAATTTCGCCGCCATTTCCCCCATCGCCGCCATTTCTGGGAACAGCACTATCGTCGAGCAACTTAATGAAAAACACAGATGGATCTATCGTGATCGTATCTTCTTCAAAATTTCCATTGGATTGGGCAATGGCATGGCGAAGAGCTCCCGGCGTGCCGGCATCATCATCGACAAGAAAATTGGCCGCAGAGACAAGACTTAGCGCTACGCTCGCACCTAGCAAAATGGATAGAGGGAAGAAATTTTTATGAAGAATTCCAAGAGCTAAATCCTGGGAAAATAGAGCGAAGCAAGACCGTGTCTACATAGGGAATTGCCGTTTTACGGCGAAGTGTTACAGCTATTTTCTCATTGGTCAAAAGCCGATCTTCCACAATTCCATACCGACTTTGACGACCGCAGCGGTAATTACTGCCGTGCTGAACAGACCGAAGGCGAGCCCGACAGATCGGGTCTTTGTCGGTGCAAGTCGAAGCCACGGCCAGCATATGAGGCCTAACGCTATCCCGCCGATGAACCCGCCGGCGTGTGCCGCGTTGTCGATAAATCCGGCGCCGAGCAATCCGAAAAGAGCGATCACGATCGTCGACTGAATCAGGCTGGCATTGAGATAGCGCGGAATGACATGACGGAATTTGTGGTTCACAACGAGGAGAAAACCGAGGCATCCGAGGATGCCACCTGAAGCACCAACCGACGCCTCTGCCTGACTCAAGTAGAGAGATGCGAGTGACCCGGAAATCACTGAAACGAGAAAGACACTGCTGAGAAGAGCCGGGCTGACGAGGGCAATTAAAACCCTACCCAGGCTGAATAGCGCCATTCCATTGAATAAAATATGCGGAATACTACCGTGCATCACTCCCGCAGTAACGATCCTCCACCACTCGCCGTTTTGCTTCACTTCGGTTTTAACGAGTGCCGCGGCTTCGATAGAGGCAAATCGCTGATTGCCGTCGACCAACACCTGTCCGACGAAAACAAGAACGAGAACCCCGAGGGCCACTTTCAATCCTGTCGTCGATTTCCCCGTCAGCCATTTCCCAAATAGATCTGCGCTGACTAGTCTACCATTGAGATCAGCAACCGGTAGCTTGTCGACTCGGCGCAGCCATTCCGTGCCATACTGCACAAGTGGATACAGTCCATAGAAAGTGGCGGCGAGGAGCGCAATGAATAAAAATTCAGGGAAGTAATAGCAGGCGGCGACACCTGCGCAGGTGATTAAAAATGCCTTGAGCAGAGCTGGCTGAATGCGGGCTCGGTTTTCCTGCATATCAATTTTCTTCCGATACGGCATCCATAAATTCGGAGGAACCACGCGCTCATACCAAGGGAATATCAGCCCATCGATCTTGCCGATCCCGGTTGTGAGCTGCCTGAGTTGTTCACGAGACTCGACGATCACGATGGAATCGGGCTCGTAACTTTGTCCATCCACCTTCGCGTAGCTTCCGACGACGGCACCATAATGGCCACGAGCGGACTCGGGCACTTCGCGAAGCAACGACTCTGTTCCCCAGGGCACCGCATCAGGAATATGATCGCGAAACCAAACCTCACCTTCTTTCCAGAATTCAAGAATCCGAATTTCCCTGCTGCTTTTTTCCTCGTCACGCATCTTACCTAACCCTACGTCGCAGGGAGGAAATCGTTAGCGAAAAAATCGTCGACGACTTATCTCAATCTGTTGAGAATCGAGTTTGTCATGAACGTGCCTCACCCGAACCGCCGCCACTTTCTCAAGACCTCCTACGCCGTGGCCGTCGCCCCCGCGCTACGTAATGCCACAGGAGCTGAGAGGACAGATTCCACGCTGCAAATTGAATCCATAGAGACATCCATCCTACGGAAAAATCGAAATGGCGAAGAGGGGACGACGTGGTTCCACCCGCGCGCCTGCCTCGTTCCCTCCAAAGACGGAGGAAAAGACATTTTCATGAATTTGCAATCGATTGGCGGCTCCGACTACTTCGGCCCGGTTCATTGGAAAAAATCGCTCGACGGAGGGCAAAGCTGGACCGAGCCCGAACCCATCCCCGCCCTGGGACGCATTCCTGTCAAAGGACATCCCGGCCTCGAAGCAGGAGTTTGCGATGTAGTTCCGCAATACCATCCACCATCACAGTCGACCCTTTGCATGGGGCATGTCGTGTTCTACCGGGGACCTCGCTTTTCCAAAAAGGACCAACTCCCCCGCTATCCAGTCTATGCCGTGAGAAGAAAAGACGGCTCGTGGTCCGAGCGAAAAATTCTTGAATGGGATGATCCTCAAGGTGGTTTCATCTACACAAACAATTGCGGTCAGCGTGTCACTCTCGACAACGGGGATGTGATCATGTCATTCACTTTCGGCCCCGACTCTGCAGCGCGCATGGTCGCTGGTGTGCGTTGCTCATTTGATGGGGAGACACTGGCGATACAGGAAGTCGGCCCCGCCCTAAAGAATTCAGTCGGGCGCGGTCTGCTCGAACCATCGGTAACTCGTTTTCAAGATCGCTTCTACATGACGATCCGAGCCGAAGACGGCCACGGCTACGTCAGCACCAGCGAGGACGGAATCAACTACGAAAAACAGAAGGCCTGGCAATGGGACGATGGCGACGAGATTGGCATGTCGACAACACAGCAGCATTGGCTGACCCATTCTGACGGACTCTATCTGGTTTACACCCGCGAGGATGCGAAGAACGAAAACGTGATTCGCTGGCGCTCACCGATCTGGGTTTCAAAAGTCGACCCTGATACCCTAACGCTCATTCGCGAAACAGAGCAGGTCGTCTTTCCGCTTGATGGAGATGGTGTCAACGATCCCGACAAGGTTCCCCTGATGGGGAATTTTCACGTCACTAACATTTCTCCCCAGCTGTCCATCATTACAGTGGGTGAATGGCTTCCCCGAGGCGGCGCAAAAGGCAATCTGCTGATGGCTCGAATCAATTGGTCAAAACCGAATCGACTTCTCTTGTAGCAAAAGTCAGCAATACTGATCGAGAATTCCGCGCATCGTTTTTTCGCGAGCCTCTATGCTCTCGCAGAGAGAAAACTGGACGCGAGCGCGATTCAGATTCTGCCCTTCGTGAGTCGTTTTGAAATAGACGTCTCCAGCGAGATAGTCCGCAAAGAATCGCAGTCCGAGTTCAAAAGAAATGAGGCGGATGGAATCGAAGAGATATTTCTTGTCACTTTCGGTCAAAAACCCGCGGGCCTCCTCCAGGTAACCTTTGATGAGTGCTTCGAAGAGTTCGATATCGAGCACGACTTCGGTGAGATCAGTCGTTTCTTCCCCCGCTGGATTGCAACTGCTGCGAACTGCATCGCCAAAGTCGTAGTGAATCAGGCCGGGCTTCACGGTATCGAGATCAACGATACAGGTTCCTTTTCCTGTCAGGGTGTCGATCATCACATTCGTAATTTTGGGATCTCCATGGATGGGGCGCAGGCAGAGTTCCCCTCTTTCCAACGCCGACTCCAGAACATCAACAAAGTCACGGCGGTCTTCGACAAATTTACTCAACCGTCGAGCCTCGGCTGACAAATCGAGCCGCTTCTTCGCTTTTTCTCCACCGATACACTCGTCGTATTGCTTGAGATACAAAGGAGCGATATGGAATCCGGGAAGCGTGTCCTCAAGGTTCTCGATCGGAAAATCGGAAATGATCCGCTGAAAGTGGCCGAGCACTTTCCCTGCCTCGAGAGCGTGCTCGGGCATGCTGACTTTATCGTAACTGGTTGTGCTCGCGATCATGGATAGCGCTCGCCAGTATTCTCCTTCGTCATCGACGATAAAGTCGTTCCCATCGAGTGCTTGAATGACACGGGGAAGCTGCCAGATGCGGTCCGCCTTGTCCGCCTCGGATTGAATACGGCGGTGGGCGTGGTCCGTCACTGCCTTCATATTTGACATGACCGCAGCAGGATTCTGAAACACCGAGTGATTGATGCGCTGTAGAATGTATTGCTCCTCCGAAAACGTCGTTCTCAGAACAACTCGGTAGGTATCATTCACATTGCCCGAACCAATTGGCTCCAGAGTCACGAGTCGTCCCGGGACGTCAAATTTTGTCGCAATCGTATCTGCAATCATCTTGTCAGTTATTTCCAAGGCCCAATAGAGGAAACGAGAATAGCGACGGAAAAAAGAAGCTTTGTCAATGTCCAGGTGAAGGAAAACAAAACATCCAGCTGCTTGGCAATGGCTCTCGCAATACCCCCCCTCTGCTTCGCCCCTACTGACATCTGCGAAGGAAAGTGATCCATCTGCTCCGTGAGTTCGACGGGGGCAAGAGCATTTTCCGGCTTCATCGGATCACGCGAAATCTCGGTGACCAGCGCGACATTTTACCTCCCCTATAAAACACTTCTCTCGAGGACGGATCATCAATTCCGCCAAGAATATTGAGCAGGGCCGGCTTTCCGCTTCCGGAGTGCCCGAGCAAAACGATCAATTCCGATTCATAGAGCTGAATATCGACTCCCCACAGCCCCTTCACCGACACCTCACGCATGTGATAGACCTTTGTCACGTCCCGAGCCTCGTAGACAATTTCGGTAGTTTCAGGATCAGGAATGAACTGAAACCTTAGCGGCTAACTTTACTGTTACGTTCACCCCATTTGTCAGGAAAACAAAACTTTCAGCCGGTGACGTAACCGGATCTCACGCAGACCAGCTGGTCCCTGCGACTATGCGAGCAAGTCCTTTACGACATGCCCGTGCACGTCTGTGAGGCGGAAGTCACGGCCTTGATATCGGAATGTGAGTCGCTCGTGATTAATCCCCAACAAATGCAGAATCGTGGCATGAAGATCGTGCACGTGAATGGGATCTTCGACGACATTGAAACCAAGTTCATCGGTCGCTCCAATCGTCACTCCCGGCTTGATACCGCCCCCTGCCATCCACATCGTGAATGCTTGCGGGTGGTGGTCGCGCCCCATGCTGCGCCCCAATGCGGCACTGGCTTCCACCATGGGAGTTCGGCCAAATTCTCCGCCCCAGATAACAAGGGTATCTTCGAGGAGTCCCCTCATTTTCAAATCTCTGATCAGTGCTGCCGCCGGCTGATCCACATTCCGTGCCTGCGCTGTGACTCCTTTCTCGACCTGCGAATGGTGGTCCCATCCGGAATGATACAGCTGCACGAAACGACTCCCCCGCTCAATGAGCCTACGCGCCAGCAGACAGTTGTTGGCAAACGCAGCTTTCCCATCTCCCGGCTTGGCGCCGTAGAGATCGAGTGTGGCTTTTGATTCGCTAGCAAAATCCATCAATTCCGGAGCGGCAGACTGCATGCGCCACGCCATTTCGTATGCGTCAATTCTCGTTCGAATCTCCGGATCCCCCACCGTCCCGAGCTCGCGCTCATTCGTACTTCGGATCAAATCGAGAGAATCACGCTGCGCCTTGTTATCGTAGCCCGCAGGATTGGAAACATGCAGGATCGGATCACCGGACTCACGGAACGGCACTCCGACATGACTCCCGGGAAGAAATCCAGAACTCCACATCGCAGCCCCACCGCTGAGATTCCCCCCGCTTTTCAACACCACGAAAGATGGCAGGTCATCAGCGTCGCTCCCAATACCATAGCTGAGCCACGAGCCCATCGCTGGACGTCCCGGGAGAGGATGACCTGTGTTCTGAAAAATCTGCGCCGGAGCGTGGTTGAAGAAATCGGTGTGCATCGATTTCACAATCGCAATTTCGTCAGCAATGCTTCCAAGGTGCGGAAGCCGATCCGACAATTCAGCTCCCGACTCGCCATGGCGTGTAAATGGAAACCTCGGTGCAAGCACGGCAGCATCCGGCTGAATAAATGCGTAACGCTGTCCCGCAATGACCGAAGGAGGAATCGGCTTTCCATCGAGTTCCTGCAGTTTGGGTTTGTTATCAAAAAGCTCCAACTGGCTGGGAGCTCCCGCCATAAACATGAAGATGACACGCTTCGCCTTGGGTCCGAAATGAGTATCACGAGGCGCGATTGGGTTGTTCACAGCACCTTTCAAAAGATTGGGAAAGCCGCCCGCCATGGCAGAGGCAAGACCGATTCGACCGAGGCCGACTCCGCAATTTTCGAAAAAATGTCGTCGTGTCAGGTTTTTCAGGTGATGACTCATGACTAGCTACGGGTTACGGATTCACTGAGATTGAAGAGCACTCGCGCGACCATTTTCCAAGCGGCGATCTCGTTGGCGTTTTCAGCAGCTTTCTTCTGCAAGATGGAATCAGCGGCAAGCTCTCCGCCTGCGAGTCGGGATTGCTGCGCTTCAAAGTAAGAGAGAAATTGCTCCGCTTCGTCTTTCTTTGGATCACGTGTAAGGATGCGGCGAAACATCTTCTGCAGGACCTGCTCTGGACTTGCCATCTCCCCTCCCTGCCCCTCTACGACTTCATGTGCCAGAGCCTCCGACGCTTCCGAGAACATCGGATCATTGAGCAAGGTCAGAGCCTGCAGCGGGGTATTGCTGCGGTCTCTCCTGGGCAGACAACTTTCTCCAGTAGGTCCGTCGAAAGTCAGGTAAGCGGCAAAAGGCGCCGTCCGTTTTGCAAAGGTGTAAAGGCTGCGCCGGAAGCGATCCTCGCCTTCCGAAACTTTCCAGGCGGTTCGACCGTAGGCCATCTCGGTCACACTTGCTGGCTGAGGTGGGTAGACTCCGGGTCCACCCATTTTCGACGAAAGCAATCCGGAAGCCTGCAGGACAGAATCGCGAAGCATTTCTCCGGGGAGGCGAAAGCGTGGGCCGCGGGCAAGATATCGATTCTCGGGATCTCGCTCCAACTCGGAGGAATCGATCCGGCTGTCGCGCCGATACGCTTTGCTGGAGACAATCTGCCGATGAAGCTCCTTCAGAGACCAGCCCGACTCAACAAACTCGACCGAAAGCCAATCGAGCAATCCCGGGTGAGTTGGCATTTCTGACTGATAGCCAAAATCACCCGAAGTCTTTAGAATTCCCGTTCCAAAAAAGGCTCGCCACGCCCGGTTCACTGCGACACGTGCGGCGAGCGGGTTTCTTTCACTGACGAGCCACTTGGCAAACGAAAGCCGATTCGCAGGTTGGTCTTCCGGAATCGGATCAAACACAGCAGGCACGGCAGGCGCGACTTCTTCTCGAGTGCTCAGGTATTCCCCCCGGTGATGGCGAAATGTCTGGCGTGGGTTCACCTTTGGCCGCTCCTGAAAAACCAGCGTCGTCGGATACTGCGGCTTCTTTGCTTCCAATCCGGCAATCTCTTTTTGCAAGGCTTTGAAATCCGGCCCCTTGCGCAGGTAGGCAATTCTCATTTCCTCACCACTCGCCAACTTGGGGTGAGGTATCTCCGAATTGTCCGCCTTTGCCTCACCGCTATCGGTCGTAACCGAAATACGAAACCGCCCCAGCGCTGCAACAAAATGTCTTTCGAAGAGCAGGTCCACCTCAATGCGACCTTCACTCGGAATGGGCTCTGCTAGATTCATGACGAGCTCATTTCGCTTTCCTTCCTGACTTGAAGTAGACCAGCCCGTCGACCCATCTCCATCCAGGATATTCATTCCCACTGCTTTTCCGGACCCAATTGAGATTTTGCCAAAGCTAACCGTAGCGTCTCCAAACCGTACCGGCTTTTCACCAACACGCGCCGTCACTTCACTGAGGAAAAAGTCGCCTTTCCTGCCCTCATAGTAAGCAGCCCCAGGACCACCGGCTGGAAGTCTCTTATCGGGGAGCGCTTCGAGACGAATGGCCGTGATTTTCTTCCCTCCCGCATCGGGAAAATCGAACGCCAGTTCAAACAGATCGCGCTTCGTAAAGTCTCCGCTCGCGTAAATAGAGAGATCGTCCTGCTTTTGTAACAAGGGCAGATTTGATTTCAGCGTTTGAGCCTCCAGGGGAATCCAGTTCACGATTTCCCGATGCTGCTCAGCGAGCCACTTCTTGTATTTCGCCGCATCGATTTTGTCCAGCGCCTCCTTTTCTCTAGCCACAATTTGCTGATCGATCGCCTCTCGCTGTTTGGTCAAGCTTTCCGCCGGAACAGAAATCTCCAACTCATCCGCATTGTTGAGCAATGCCATCATTGCGAAATAGTCGGTATGCGTAATCGGGTCGAACTTGTGCGTGTGACATTGCGCGCAGCCGGTCGTCAGCCCCATCCAGACTGATCCAGTTGTAGCAACTCGATCGACCATGGCATGATAACGAAACTCGAGCGGATCAATTCCCCCCTCTTCGTTGAGCATCGTGTTGCGGTGAAACCCGGTAGCGACAAGCTGATCCGTCGTAGGGTTTGGCAACATATCCCCCGCCAATTGCTCAATCGTGAATTGATCATAGGGCATGTCAGCATTCAGCGCCCGAACAACCCAGTCACGATACGGCCAGATCGAGCGAGGCCGATCCTTCTCGTAACCATTGGTGTCGGCATAGCGAGCCAGGTCAAGCCATTCCCGTGCCCAGCGTTCTCCGTAGAGAGGAGAATCGAGAAAACGATCCACAAATTGGTCCCACGCTTTTTCGGAATCGTTTTCCCACGCAGACAAAAACTGCTGCAACTCCTCTTCCGTCGGCGGGACCCCGCGTAGATCGAGTGAAAGACGGCGAAGTAAAGTCGTCGGAGCCGCCTGCTCAGTTTTCGCCAGCTTGCGCGATTCGATTTTACGATCGAGGAATCGATCAATGGGATGCTCGGCATCACCCTTCGGCACCTCTGGTTTCGCTGGCTTGGCGAAAGACCAATGCTGCTGGTAGTTCGCGCCCTGTTCAATCCAGCGGCGAAACAACTCCGCCTCCTTGGGCGTCAGCTTCGGCTTATTTGCTGATGGCGGTGGCATGACTTCATCCAGATCAGCCGAAGTGATCCGGGCGAGCAGTTCACTTTCTGCCGGATTTTTCAAATCGATCGCCCGATATCCACCCAGATCCTGCGTCGCGAATTCCCGGGTATGCAGGCCAAGATCAGCCTCGCGAGTCTGATCATCAAACCCATGACAAGCAAAACAGCGATCACTGAGAAGCGGTCGAATATCGCGTGAGAAGTCCACCAGTTCTTCGCCCTGAATCGTCGCGCTGGTGCAAATTGCCACCACTGCCCCCACGATAAGCGCAGCAGTGGGGCTGGAGAGAATTCGCCTAGTCATTAATCAGGCTATTCCTCTTTTTCTATTCCGTCTTGGATTCCCAAGGCAATTTCTGGTATATTTTCGGCATTTTCCGCAGACGCGCCATCCTATTCCTCATGAATTCTGCCACCATCAAGACGGATTTTCTCGATCAAATGGGGAATGGAGCGCAGATCGCTCACCTTTTCGATCATCTTCCAGAAACCTACTTTTTTGGAAAAAATCGGGATGGGGAGTTCGTTTTTGCGAATCAGGCGATCATTGCCGCATTGGGAATCGAGAAAGAAATGGAGATTCTAGGAAAAACCGACTTTGATCTGTTCGATGGAGATCTCGCGAGAAAATACCGTGATGAAGACCACCTCGTAATGCAATCCGGCGAGCCCCTCGTGAATCAGGTCTGGCTGGTGCCGCATCAGGACGGAACCCTGCATTGGTATCTTTCGAGCAAACGCCCCCTCTTTTCTGAATCAGGTAAAGTCATCGGAATCGCCGGTGTCATGCGCGATTTCGAGAAAGCCGGATCAGCATTAGGCCCCTATCGGAAACTGTCACCCGTGCTCGAGCGCGTGCAGAGTGGATATTCGGAGCAACTCACCATCACCGAGCTTGCCGAGCTGGCAGGCGTTTCCGTCAGCACCTTGGAGCGAACTTTTCGCAAACTCTTCTCGGTCAGCCCGACCGGATACCTCACCCGGGTTCGGCTTCACGCCGCAAAACGCGCCCTACTCGAAACCGACGAAAGCATCAATTCGATCGCGCTTGATTGCGGATTCTACGACCAGAGCCATTTCACGAAAAAGTTTCGCGCTGCGTTCGGTCAGACGCCTTCCAAGTATCGGCACGGGTCAGTCGAGCGGGGCGAGGTAGGTGGGATTTGAAAAAATCGTATTCTTACTCCTACTCTTCTTCTCACGCTCGTGCGGAGCATCGATTCCCTACGTGCGGCCTTGGAGTAACAATATGATTATGATTACGAGTAAGGACGTTACCCCAAACTCTCCGACAACCCCTTCCGCATCGCCTCGGCTGGCGCAGCGGAATCGAACCAGAATTCGAACGCGAGGACACCCTGCCACAACAACATGCTGAGACCGTTCGCCGCTTTGGCTCCGGCCTCTTCGGCGTCGGCAATGAGCCGAGTTCTCGCCGGTGCGTAAACCATGTCGTAAACGAGATGGTGAGGCTCGATCAAACTGGCGGGAACGACTTCCGGATCGGTCCGCTTCATTCCCACAGAGGTGGCATTGATGATCAAATCTACGTTTTCCATCTCCCGCTCCATCGCTTCTGATTCCCACGGAATCGCGACAAGGCGGTCTGCAGGACCCTCCAGCTTATCGGGATCGATCACGAGATCGTGAAGTTCTTCCGCGAGGGCTTCTGCTTTTTCGACAGTGCGATTCACCAGCACAAGACGCTCGCAATGATCCATAGCACACTGGACCGCGGCTGCTTTTCCCGCTCCGCCCCCTGCGCCGACGATCATGATTCTCAAATCGGACAGATCCATCGAAAATTCCTCGCGGATCGCTTTTTTCAAACCAGGCGCATCGGTATTGTGCCCTAGCAGTTGATCGCCATCGACGGCGACCGTATTGACCGCACCAATACGACGGGCCACCTCGGTCATTTCATCGACCGCATCATGAACGCCGCCTTTATGGGGAATCGTCACATTGGTCCCGATGAAATCGTTTTCTTTCAGAAGGCTGAGAGCCTCGGCAAGCTCATCTGGTTGAATGTGAAGCCTGACATATTCGCAATCGATACCCGCAGCTTCGAGCGCCGGATTGTGCATCTGCGGCGAACGCGAGTGCTTCACCGGATCCCCGAACACAGAAAGTCGCGCTGGACGATCCAGATCACCGGTTGCACCAGACCAATTTTTGAGGTCGTCGAATGTGTAAAGGTCGCGCACTTCAGCCATGGAGAACTATGGCATGCAGCGAGCAGGGTGCAAATCATGTAGCAGAACTTGGTAAAGTCCCGACATTGGTGGAGCGAACGTTCGATTTTCCGGTTGTCGTCCCGGAAGATTTCCATCTTCCGCTGCTGGGCTCGGCTTAGGCCGCAGCAAAGTCAGCCATCGTCTTGGCGATGATGGCCACGCTTACAGCGCCGGCATCGGGCTTACCGATGGACTTTTCGCCGAGAGTCTTGGCGCGTCCCATTGTCGCGATCATTGCTTCGCTGGCATCGCGGCCGGCGGCAGCAGCTTCTGCAATCGCGGCAAGCGCTTCGGAAACGGGCTGATCTGCGACTTCAGCGCCGCGTTCTGCTGCCGGCATAAGAGCGTCGACCATGGTCTTGTCTCCAGGCTTAGCTCCGCCTCGGCTCATTACATTGTCCGTTCCTTCTTTAAAAAAGGTAGCGGCCTCAGCCCCACCAAGCGTATCGGAGTCCTTGATCGCTTTTCCGCCTGCGCGGAAAAGTGTGCCAAAAACGGCTCCAGATGCACCGCCCATGCTAGACATCATCGCCATGCCGACGGACATGAAAACTTTTCCTACGTTGGGGAATTCTTCGCCTTCGATGGCTTCGAGAACGGCGTTCATTCCGCGCTCCATTCCCACTCCGTGGTCACCGTCACCGAGGGCGCGGTCAGCATCTGTGAGAATCGGCTCGGCTTCGATGATTGCCTTTGCGACCGCAACCATCATGTCGCGGGTTTCGTCGATGGAAAGAGTGTCTTTAGCCATGATGAATAGGGGGGATTGAAGAGTGTAAACAGGGTTAGGCAAGTGACTCAACCCTGTTTGGTCGTTGATTCAACCCTGTTGAGTCGCCTGATTCGTGTCTTTTTCAGCACGAATCAGCCGCCGTAGCGGCCCTCCATTTTGCTGTAGCAAACGGACTGGCAGGGCATATCCCAAGCCTGCTTGAGTTCGTCGTCCATACGAGTGAGTGAAAAAGAAATCCCGGCCATCTCCTGACAAGTCACCAATGGTCCAATGATGATGTCGTAGATGTTGAGGCCTTTCGAGTTGAGAACATCTTTCGCTTTTCGCAAGGCGATGAGCAGCTCCATCATGGTTGTAGCACCAAGGGAGTTCACAAAAAGAAGAATATCGTCGCCTTCCTTAAGCGCTTCGACTTCATCATCTTTCTCGAAGTCTTCGAAGACGAGGTCCAGCATCTGCGGCGTAAGTTCATCAGCGGTGGACATGGGAATTTCAGCAACACCCGGCTCACCGTGGATTCCCATGCCGAGTCCAATCTTATCCCCTTCTAATTCAAAAGTCGGCTTGCCTGTCGCGGGAATCGCGCCTGGCTCCATGGATACACCAACCGATCGAGTTTGGAGGACAGCTTTCTTGGCAAATTCTTCCAAGCCCTCAAGCGATTCCGCAGTCTGCGAAGCCGCTCCGACAAGTTTCACGATGGGTACGAGACCGGCAATTCCGCGGCGTTTCTCTTTCTCCGTCGGAGGAGCGGAACACACATCATCCCAGATCAGCACGGTGCGAACTTCGATATCTTCGTCGTCAGAAAGCTCGGCTCCGATATCAAAATTGAGGACGTCACCGGCGTAGTTTCCGTAGAGGTAAAGAACACCCTTTCCCTTATCTACTGCTTCGGTTGCTTCGAATACAATATTGGGTGGAGGAGCCGCAAAAATGTCTCCGCAAGCAGCACCATCAGCGAGATTGCGACCGACGAGACCATGATAGATCGGCTCGTGACCACTGCCACCACCAACGAGCAGGGCGACTTTACCGTCGGGGATATCGGTCTTCACAATCGAGCGGGTGCCGACATGTTTACATTCGCCGTTGTAGGCGTCGACAAGGCCTTCGACGAGTTCGTCGGCCACGTTGAGAGGATCATTGATGAGCTTTTTCATCTGGTATTTTCGTATTCTAATCGCTCTCTTGTCTCAAAGTTTCCGACCAAACACAAACGCAAAATCACATCCCGGCGATTTTGCGAGACACATTTAGCGGAATTGGATACAGTGCCGCGATGAACTCTGCCATTCGCACAATTTCTCTCAGCTTGCTCGGGATTTTTCTGCTCGGAAACGCTTCTGCGCAGGATGACAAATCTCTCGAAGCAAATCTTGATCCTCTCATCAATCTTCCGGGTGCCTACGGGCTGAAGCCGGAGGATCTGGAAAAGATGTTTGAAAAAGGGAACTGGAATCGAAACCCGTATTTCGAATGGCTCACGAAGGACAAGTCCCGTGCCATCTTCAAGAACAAGGACATGGCCAATCTCAAGGTGAACCTGTGCCTGTTGAATGGCGAGGTTCCGATCGAAGAAGCAATCGTCGATTTCAAAGATGGAAAATTTCTCGGCGTGACGATCTCGATTTTCAATCGCGGCGACGGAGGATCTATCAGTTCTTCCGATTTCGACAATCGTTTCAAAAAGATGGGCAGCCACATCGGCAAACAGCTTGCCACGCGCCCGACACGACGCGAGGCCAAGCCAACACAGGGAATGCTTACGGATGGATTCATCTGGATTTCCGCACGCGGAAAAGCGGTCCTCGAACACAATCCAAAAGAGGATGGGAATATCGAATT
>Ga0181574_10000365_pt1 | contig 42113 bp, 39 predicted proteins | sample 101ome_24_FD_145600 | JGI IMG/M metagenome (GOLD analysis project Ga0181574, IMG submission 145600) | Coastal salt marsh microbial communities from the Groves Creek Marsh, Skidaway Island, Georgia - 101410AT metaG (spades assembly) | ecosystem: Environmental > Aquatic > Marine > Intertidal zone... | reverse complement strand
GTCGCTCTGGGATTTGGGGGCTAACGACGGGACGTTCAGTTCCATTGGGGCATCCAAAGGAATTCATACGGTTGCCTTTGATATCGACCCAATCGCAGTAGAGAAAAACTACCGGAGGGTAAGAAAGGAAGGGATACCGATGTTACCGTTACAGCAGGATCTTACAAACCCTACACCAGCCATAGGTTGGGCGCATACAGAGCGAGACAGCTTACAGATGCGAGGAAAAGCAGATACCGTGATGGCACTCGCGTTAATCCATCACATCGCAATTAGTAACAACGTTCCGCTTGAACGAATCGCCGAATACTTATCTAAACTCTGTAATCATTTGATTATGGAATTTGTACCAAAAGAAGACTCACAGGTTAAAATCCTTTTGGCAACTCGTGAAGACATCTTCCCTCAGTACAACTTAGATGGTTTCGAACAAGCATTCTCACAATATTTTGATGTTGTAGAGAAGGATCAAGTAGGGGATTCTCACAGAACCCTATATCTGCTAAAAACAAAATAGATTTATGTTTAAGAACAAACCCTGGCACGTACTGTTCTTCGCTGCCTTTCCACCTATATTCCTATATGCTCAGAACATCGAACTCGTTCAAATTAGCGATGTGTGGAGACCTCTCGGGATTATTATTGGGTTGAGTGTTGTTCTTGTTTTAATACTACGTTTCATCTTTAAATCATGGGCAAAAGCCGGAATTCTTACTTCGGTGATAATGCTTTTAGCTCTGAGTTTCGGACCTTACTACGATCACTGCTACAGCTGGGAAATTCCATTCTACCCGAAGAACATTCGGTGGGATCACAACTTCTACAAATGGTCGTCCTTGGCAATCATCACGTTGGTAGTTTGGAGGTTGATAAGGACGAAGAAAGAGCCACTTAAGCTAAATTCATTGTTGAACTTTGTTTCGATAGCCCTGATTGCATTCAGCGCATTTAACATCTATCAGTTCAAACAAAAAGCTGTACAGCTAGACGAGCAAGAGCTACAATCCTCTACGGAGTCTGAAGAAATACAAGAGCTGAGACCAACCATTTACTACTTAGTGATGGATGCTTACACAAGTAACGAGGTATTGCAGGAATACTTCAATTTTGATAACAGTGAGTTTACCAATTACCTGAAAGACAAAGGATTTTATGTAGCAGATAAGGCGGTATCCAACTTTGGACAAACGGTATTGTCCATTCCCTCAGCGCTAAACATGAGTTATTTAGACTCGGTTATTATGGAATTGGGCGAAGACCACGAAAGTAGATGGCCCATGGCTAAAGTCCTGAATAACGCCAAAGTGCTGAACATCCTCCGAAGTCAGGATTACAAGACCATTGCCTTTGATGCATCCATATTCGAGGTAGTCTATTTAAAGTCGGCAGACATCTTTCATCAAACACCCGGAACCAAGTTTAGCTTGTATCAAAACGAATTGGTGAACATGTCTATCATCCGTGCCTTCAACCGTAGGAAACGTATTGTTACTGCGTCGCCGGAGGACTTTCATCGCCGTAAAATTCTTGATGCGTTCCGCGTTATGGAAACCATTCCCTCCAAGAAGCAGCCTTATTATGTGCATGGCCACGTGCTGGCGCCGCATCAGCCTTTCTTATTCGATAAAGATGGAAACCCGAGAGATGCCGGTTACGACTATACCATTTGGCGACCATTTAAGCACGACAGCGACAACAGCCACTACAAAGAAGGTTACATCGATCAACTTCAGTTTGTAAACAAAAAGCTGATGCATCTGATTGATAAAATCATTGCGGAATCAAAGAACCCGCCAATCATTATCATCCAAGGAGACCATGGAAGTTGCTCGGAATTGCGAAACCACAAAGGCTACGAGAACAACGATTTCAAAGAACGATTCTCGATTTTAAACGCATACTACTTCCCGGATCAAGATTACTCTATGTTGTATGATTCGATTAGTCCGGTGAACTCGTTTAAGGTTGTGATGAACAAATACTTTGGGAAGTCGTATAAGCTCGATCCAGATCGCGCCATGTATTCAGATTGGGCGTATCCGTACAAACTGTACGACGTGACAGACAGTATCCGATAAGTTGAATCGGGATAAACACATCACATTCCTATCTTTGGCGCAACAAAAGCGCACATGATAATACGCAGTAAAGCTCCTTTGCGAATAGGTCTAGCCGGTGGGGGTACCGATGTTAGCCCATATGCAGATATGTTTGGTGGAAGCATACTGAACGCCACGATAAATCTGTACGCGCATGCGACGATAATACCAAACAACGATTCTGTTATCACAATTGAGGCACTGGACTACGGTGAAACCGTTACATACCCGGCTTCTGATCGACTTCCTATTGATGGAAAGCTAGATCTGGTGAAAGGAGTTTACAATCGGATTGTTAAAGACTTTCCTTACAATGTTCAAGGTTTCAAGCTTCAAACCTATGTGGATGCGCCTCCGGGTTCCGGACTGGGCTCATCATCAACCCTAGTCGTAGCTATTATAGGTGCATTTGCTCATTGGCTTAAACTACCGCTTGGTGAATACGACATTGCCCATTTGGCGTACCAAATCGAACGTGAGGACATGCAACTGGCCGGTGGACGCCAAGATCAGTACGCTGCCACATTTGGAGGATTCAACTTTATGGAGTTCTACAAGGACGATAAAGTAATTGTTAATCCCCTGAGAATCCGAAAGAAGTATGTGCTGGAGCTTCAAAACAACGTAGTGCTGTTCTATACGGGCACGAGTAGGGAGTCCGCTAAAATTATAGACAAACAATCGGATGCCGTAAAGCGAAATGCCCAAGGACAAATTGAGGCAACACATCAGGTAAAAGCTCAAAGCATTCGGATGAAAGAAGCGTTGCTGCGCGGTGAGTTGGATAAGATTGGAGAAATACTACATACGGGCTGGGAATTCAAGAAACAAATGGCGGAAGGAATTTCGAATCCCGAAATCGAGAAAATATACCAGACGGCTCTTGACGCAGGTTCGAACGGAGGTAAAATTTCCGGAGCCGGTGGTGGGGGATTCATGTTTTTTTACTGCCCAAACAATACGCGCCACGCTGTAATCAAAGCTATCTCGGATTTAGGTATTCAAATGACTCCTTATGAGTTCGCTATGTCGGGAGTATACAGTTATTCGATTGACTCATGAGTGTAGATGCGATAATCCTCGCCGGAGGGAAAGGGACACGGTTGAAGTCGGTAGTTTCCGATGTGCCCAAGCCCATGGCGCTTGTAAACAAACGGCCTTTTATTTCGTACATACTTGATCAACTTATCGATTTTGGTGTGGAGGATGCGTACCTGTCCGTTGGGTATCGTCATGATGTGATTATGTCGTATTTCGGGAATCGTTACAAGACCATTCGTCTACACTATGTGGTTGAAGATGAGCCTCTTGGAACAGGAGGAGGAATAAGACTTGCTTGTGAAACCGCTATTTCCGACGATGTCTTGATTCTCAATGGGGACACGTTCTTCAATTCAGATATTCAGTCATTGATCAGCACTCATAAAAACTCTGATGCGACTATGACCATTGCTTTAAAGCAGATGGATCAGGTGAATCGGTATGGTATGGTTGAGTTGAGTAATTCAGTTATTTCGGCCTTCACGGAGAAAACTGAGGAGCTTAAGGATGGGTTAATCAACGCAGGCATGTACGTTATAAACCGTAAACAATTTCTTGACTCTACGGAAGCCGGAGTTTTTTCAATGGAGAAAGACTATATGGAAAAACGAGTTACCGATGGAGTAGTTTTTGGCAAGGAGTTGGAAGGCTATTTTATTGATATCGGTATCCCGAACGACTACCATTTAGCAAACGGGTATTTCTTGTTTAACGGTTTGAATATCAATAAGTCATGGACCTTGTTCTTAGATCGAGATGGTGTGATTAACAAGCGCCTGATTGATGATTATGTGAAGAACCTCCAAGAATTTGAATGGTTAGAAAACGTACCCCAAACCATCGTTCGATTTAGTGAGATTTTTGGCCGAGTTTTGGTTGTAACCAATCAGCAAGGAATTGGGAAAGGTTTGATGACGGAATCGGATTTGCAAGAAGTTCATGATTTTATAAACGATGAAGTTACTTCAAGAGGCGGTAGAATCGACAAATTTTACCACTGTCCGGATTTAAAAACCAAAGTAAACCACTGCAGGAAGCCAAACCCAGCCATGGGACTTCAAGCCAAAGAGGACTTCCCGGAAATTGATTTTAGGAAGTCGGTTATGGTAGGCGATTCAGTCTCTGACATGGAATTTGGTCGGGCATTGGGTATGTACAATTTGTTCATTTCACCCAAGTCGGATGAATTTGATGCAAAACTTACAGACTTCGTGACAACAAACTTGTCCGATTTTACGTCCATCTTGCAGTAGAAAGCTCTTTTCGGTCAACAGTTTTTAGCGGAATTTGTTGTACTTTGTAACAAACGTGAACCTACGTACCAAACATATCATCTCCATCCTCATTTTGCTTCTAGCAACTCAGCTATCCGCTTATGCTACCCACTTGGTTGGAGGCTACATGAGTTATGAGTATTTGCGTACAGAGGCAAACAACGATAGAACCTACAAAATCTCATTAACACTGTTTCGTGACGTTGAGCAAAGTACTGTCGATTTTGACGATAACATCGAGATTGGCATTTACCTAAACAATGCGCAGCGCGACAGGCATAAAATTCTAAACGTAGAGATTCTCTTCAGAAGGGCGGTAAAACCACCGGGTAGTGAAGAGTGCGATTACTACTCTGATAAACGGATTGAGATGGGCTATTACGAACGCACAGTAACCTTAGCTCCGTACCCGAATGGCTATCACCTTATGTTTGTGCGATGCTGCCGAAACAATCAAGACAACTTGATTAGTGGTGGAACTGGAGGTGAGCCCGATCAAGGTCAAACGTATTACTGCTTCATACCAAACCCAGAACTTGAAAACAGCAGTCCAAGATTCTCAGGTGTTCCAAGTCCATACATGTGTAACAACGATACCAATACGTTCCTGAATCGAGCAATCGATCCGGATGGTGATTCATTGGTATACCGTATTGTTCATCCATATCAAGGTGGAGACCCGGGACAAAACGCTTCCAAACCAGTTCCTCCTGTGAGATTGGCTTTCCCAATCGAAGAGGTGGTTTACAAAAATGGATATGGACCAACGTTCCCATTCGGGACTTCTGGTATAGCAACCGTGAATTCTGCAAATGGACTCACAACGCTGCTTGCCCGAAATCCGGGGAGTTATGTGATTGCCATTGAGGTGGAAGAATTCAGGAATGGCGTTTCGTTAGGCGTGGTTCGATTAGATATGCAAATCCTAGTTTTGGATTGCCCACCCAATAACAAGCCACGTGGCTCCAACACCGGAGGAACGTACTTTGAGATTGAGGCGGGTGAACAGCTGTGTTTCGATGTTTTTGGAAACGACCCGGATAATAATCCAGTTCAGAAGGTTACCGTTTTTGGTAGCGGAGATATTATAACCGGCGATAACGGATATGACGGTCCACTGGCTACAATCGCTACGGCGAGTGGGCAAGGATCAGCTCAAACTGAATTTTGCTGGACACCAGGCTGTAACGAAGCTCGAGACGAACCATATGTAATTGCCATATCAACACAAGACGATGGCTGTCCTCCAAAATATCACAACTACAACATCGAAATAAAAGTAAATCCGTTTGAAGGTTCAACCGGAATCACCGGTCCACAGCGGGTTTGTGCCACAAGTGCATACGAATACATCTTTGACGCAGTAAATCCTGAAACAAATTCATCGTTCTGGTGGGAGATAGATAAAGGAGAAGTGGTGGGTTCAAACACTAATGAATCTGTTACGGTCACTTTCCTAGGAACTGGTACTGCGACCATTAAAATGGTTGAAAGGAGTCAGTTCGGGTGTTTGGGTGATACACTTACGTATGCAGTAGAGTTGAAACCATCCCCGAGTACCCCAATTATCTCCGGAGAAGATACAGTATGTCTTGGTTCTACAGGTAAACCATATTCAGTCCCACAGGTAACCGGAAGTTCGTATCGTTGGTTGTTACCGGATGGTACGATAGAGGCAGGCTCGAGTCCATCTACAACGTATGACTGGTCTACCTTGGGTGACTTTACCATTGGTGTGATTGAGACGAATGCAGATGGTTGCAGTAGCGATACAGGAGAAATAAACGTTAATGTTCGAAAGCCAAATCCAGGATTAGTTGGTCCACTGTCTGTCTGTCCAAACTCAGTTAATTTGGAGTATGAAGCACAAGGACACCCAAACTCAACCTTCTTTTGGGAAATAACTCGTGGAATACAATCATCCGGAGGAAACTCAAAAGATATTACGATAGACTGGGGTGAGGAGGGAACAGGTCAGATTTTACTCCTTGAAACAGATAAATGGGGTTGTAAGAGCGATTCGGTTAAACTACCGGTTGACATTACCTATGATCTAAAAGGAAATCCACCGGTTGGTGATAGTTCAGTATGTGAATTTGAAGCATTAGTTCCGTATTCAACGGTTCGATCACAAGGGTCGGTTTACGATTGGGCAATAACCGGAGGTAATCAAGTTTCCGGGGATAGCACAAATAATATCCGCGTAACTTGGGGCAGTACAGGATTAGGGAACGTTTCTGTAAGACAACGAGCATTGGACAACATAAATAACCGTGAATGTTTAAGCCCATGGTTAGATCTTTCGGTAGTGATTAACCCACTGCCAACAGCAGATGAAATTGTCGGTGACATGGCGATGTGTGCTACGGATGACGAGTTTACCTACACGGTGAGTGGATCTACAGGATCAACCTATACGTGGACGCTCGACGGAGTTGTGCTGAACGAGACGACTAATGAAATTGTTCTGTCGTGGCCGGTAGCGGGAACATACAGACTAGAAGTGCTGGAGTTGAGTAAAGATTCTTGTCCAGGACAGTTGATTGATACAACAATCGTAATCCATCCAATACCCGAAGCGGATGAAATATTGGGAAGTACAATATTGTGCTATCCGGACGTCCTCCAAAGTGTTTATCGCTTGGAGGGATTTGAACGATCGACTTACGACTGGAGCATTACAAATGGAACAATCACATTAGCTGATGAAGACAGTATTGTGGTCGATTGGAACGAACAAGGTTCGGGTGAATTGACTGTGTTAGAAACGTCAGAATTTGGTTGTATTGGAGATACCATTCGCCTACCAGTCTTTATTAATAGGTTAGAGCTCGATTTGGACCGTATCACTGTGGGTTATCCGGATGATAGAATGCATGGTGAATGGCGAACGATACATGATGATTTAAAATCAGGGCCGTACAATATTGAAAACCGTGCATTTGGTGTTGAGGTGAATTGGAATCCGGTTGGAAGTGAAGAACGTACAAACTTCACGCAGCTGGGCATGAATACGGATGTAACGCCATTTGAGTATCGTATTGTGGCAACGGATCTTTGTGGTAACACAAGATTCTCAGAGATTCACAGAAGTGTACTTCTCACCGGTGATCAAGATCCAGACAATTTTGCGATCAACCTACAACATACTGACTACGTTGGTTGGGACAACGGAGTTCAAGGTTACGAGATTTACCGAAGTGCCAACGCTTCGAAGAACTATGAATTCTATGCATTTGGCGATGGAACGAACATGCTTTCGGTTCCGGCGAATCAAACGGATTACCGACAGTGCTTTAGAGTGAGAGCGATAGAGAACGGTGGTCAAAACAAAATATCCTGGAGTAACGAATTATGCTTCTTCTTTAGTCCAAACGTTTACTTGCCAACGGCTTTCTCGCCCAATAGAGACGGTATCAATGAGTGGTATCACCCGGTACCTATCGCAGTGCGTGATTATGAAATGGTCATTTACAATCGATGGGGAGAGCAAATATTCAGTACCAACAGTCAAACCGAAGGATGGGATGGAACAGTTAACGGGGTGAAGTCTCCTTCAGGTGTTTATCTGTGTATCGTAAACTTCACCGACGCAGAAGGAAAAGCGTATAGGAAGTCGGCAACCGTTCAGTTAATGCGATGATTTCACGATTAGGTTTCCTATTCTTTTTTATAATGCTCTCCGGATGTATTTGTGGGGGAGACGATGACGATTTTGGATTAGATCCTATTGACCTTGATTGTTTTGACACGGATATTGTTACAACTTCTAGTTTTGACAATCTGAGTACCCAAAGTGTTTCAATTACTGATGCGAACGTAAGCGGAAACTTCATCACTCTTGGTCTTGCTTTCAGCGGTTGTGATGTAAATCGGAATTTTAAGCTTGTAATTGACGAAGCCCAAATCAAAACGGAGCCTCCAATCCAACGCGCCAAAATCGACCTTGATGAACAACTGTGTCAGGCCTTCTTTCAAGTACCTGTGTGCTTTGATATTTCTACGTTGAAGCGTCCCGTAATCCTCAGATTTGAGACTCAACAGGGAGAAAGAGACGTTCGAATTAATTGATGTGCAATAATTGCTTTGTCTCAAAGAATTCATCTTTGAGGTATTTGTCTAGATAGAAACGGTTTACTTGAAGTTGTTTATACGACGTTTCGAATTCGTTGATTTCTTCATCAAGGTCACCACCTTTAAGTGCGTATAACCCGGAATTAGCAAATCGAGAATAATCTATTTTACCGGAAATCCATCCGTAGAAACGTTCAAGTCTCGTTACGGCTCGTGAGACAACATAATCAAACGGACCATCGACATTTTCAGCTCTAATGTGTTGTGCTTTAACATTTTGTAGTCCTAAGCGATCTGCAACGTCTTGCACAACTTTTATTTTTTTGCCGATACTGTCTATCAACAAGAATTGACACTCTGGGTAAAGAATAGCCAATGGAATTCCAGGAAAGCCGCCCCCGGTTCCAACATCAAGAACTTTTGCGTTTGGTTTAAAAGAAGTGAAGAGACCAATAGCAAGAGAGTGAAGTAAATGCCTCTCGTTAAACTGATCAATATCCTTACGGCTAATTACGTTGATTTGGGCGTTCCACTCCTCATAGAGCGCTTTTAGTTGACCAAACTTGTTCAGTTGGTCCATTGAGAGATCGGGAAAGAGAGAAGTTAGCTGTTCCAACGTTTTGGTTTTGAAAAATAACCTTGGATTCCAATGAAAATCTGAATGAGCAATATCCCTATATCCATTAAAGGAAACACTACGTAGTACTTTAGATAGTCAAACTTCTTCATATTGCCATAAAGCACGATTGCTTGAACCAGAAACCGCAGACCAATCAGACCAATGACGGTGTAAAGCCAATCAGGTGTTGTGGCCATTACGTCAATTGACATCAGAATACCGGGTACAGCAGTTAGGTAAAACATCAACAAACTGAAGCTATAAAGGAATAGCATCAACTTATGCTTCGCCAGATATAGCTTACCCGTACTGAAATGTCTCTTCTTTTGACGAACCCACGCTCCGAGACTCCTTGGAGGTTCCGACAAAGTCCGAGCATCCGGATTTAAACATACGGAAGTGTTTGATTTCGTTGCGGTCTCGTTTACAAATAAGTCATCATCTCCACTCAACAAGTGCTGGTGGCTGGCAAATCCTTTGACCGAAAAGAATAAAGGTCGCTTGTACGATAAGTTTCGGCCGACACCCATATATGGCATTTTAGCCAAGGCAAAGTTGAGGTAAAGCAAATGCGTGTGAAACGTCTCGAGTTGGACAATCCAGTTCGTTAAGCCAATTTTTCGATTGTAGTTGGCAACACCCAGAACAATCTCCGTGTCATTCGAGTATTCCTTAACTGTGTTTTTCAACCATTGATTACTGCTGGGTTTACAATCCGCATCCGTAAAAACGAGGATATCATTTTTGGCACCTTTTATTCCAATGGTTTGAGCAAATTTCTTGCCTCTGTGAAACCGTTCATCGATATCCAAGTGAAGTACTTTAAGTCGAGACTCTTCCTTCTTGAGATTATCCAGAAAGTCAATGGTGCCATCTGTACTTCCATCATTTACAACCACAACTTCAAAGTCGGGGTAGTCTTGGCGCAATACATCAAGAAGGTTGTCTTCAAGAAATTTACGATTGTTACGCGCACAGATTATTACAGAAACAGGTGGTCTGTTCTCATTGGTACTCTCTTTCCAGCGGATAACACGGGTAAAAATCCCCAAGTAAAAAGTGAGTTGGATAATGGCAAAAAAACCAAATGCGGCGAGTACTATAAAGAGCACAGACATAAAACAAAGGTGAGACAATTTCAGCCCGCGTTGTTAACTTGTTTTGAACAGTTAATTGCCCGCCAAAGCTTCAATAAAGTTTAGGATTTCATCTCTGCCGGCGGCATCTTTACTACTCGATATAAACCGATTCGGTAGTTCTTCCCAGCCTTGTTTATACAACGCTGCATCAAAGGTTGCCGTGTTTTTAGCAAGTTGTGATTTCTTTAGCTTGTCTGCTTTTGTGAAAATAATTTGGAACGGTACATCGTTCATTCCACACCACTCAATAAACTCTAAATCAATTGATTGAGGTGGAATTCTGGAATCGATAAGGACAAACGCACAATACATATTACGTCGTTCCTTGAGATAGCCCAGAATCATATCGGAGAATCTCGATTTTTTTCGAGCGTGGACTTTAGCAAATCCATACCCAGGTAAATCAATTAAGCCCCATTGATTGTTAATGCTAAAGTGGTTTATCAATTGAGTTTTACCTGGTTTACTACTGGTTTTAGCCAGATTTTTATTCCGGGTAAGCATATTGATTAAGCTCGATTTGCCCACATTGGAGCGACCGATAAATGCAAACTCAGGCTGGTCTGTCGATGGCATGTCATCTACAGACTTGTACGAACGTATAAACTTGGCGCTTTTGATGGGCATAGCGATATTTGCAAACTTAATTTTTTCACCAACAGTAACGCAATTGCAGTCTACAAAAACGGAAGTTAAGCCTTACGAGTCTGATGCTTCGAAACGCGAGCAGGTTGAGCAGATGTTCGACAGCATATCTCATCGATATGATTTCTTAAATCATTTCCTATCCCTAGGAATAGATAATATCTGGAGGAAACGCGCAATTGGGAAGTTAAAATCCCTTCAACCCAAAAGAATTTTGGACGTAGCCACCGGAACGGCGGACTTGGCCATCGCTGCGTTGGCGCTTAATCCGGATAAGATTGTTGGGGTAGATATCTCAAACAAAATGCTGGACGTAGGGCGAGCAAAGATTGCCAAACGGGGACTAGACAAAATTGAGTTGAAGAACGGCGATAGTGAGAATCTACCGTTTGAGGATAACAGCTTTGACGCAATTACGGTTGCTTTTGGAGTTCGAAACTACCAGAACTTGGAAGCAGGGTTGAACGAGATGAAACGAATACTCAGACCAGGTGGGAAACTGGTTGTACTGGAATTCTCGAAACCTTCTGTGTTCCCGATTAAGCAGATATTTAATTTCTATTCAAAGTACATATTGCCAAACTGGGGAAAACTCTTATCGGGAAGCACCGAAGCCTATGTTTATCTTCCCGAATCGGTTAAGCATTTTCCGGAAGGAGAGGAGTTTACCGATATTTTGCAGAAATGTGGGTACCAGAACACCAACATTACGCGTTTAACGTTTGGAATCAGTTCAATCTATGAAGGAACTAAGTAAATATATTGCTTCAGCAATTTTGCTTTGTTCGATGCTCATCGCATCAAATACAACCTCGTACGCGCAAGAAATCAACCCAACGTATGATTTACACCGTGTGCATTTTGGTTTTTCAATTATTGGGAACTACGGTAAGTTGAAGTACGCAACGCGATCAGACTTCATGACCAATGATACCATCCAAACCGTGAACACGAATAGTTTTCCGGGCTTTGGAGTAGGCGGTATTATGAACGTTAAAGTGGCTGAGTATTGGGATTTCAGAACAATGGTGAACATTCAGTTTGTAGAGCGTCATTTGGAATATAATTTCAGAGGAGGAGAACAGCAAGTTGCCAAGATTAACTCAACGTACATGGAAATCCCGTTTCTGTTGAAGTATAAATCGAAGCGAAACCATAACAAGCGTTTTTATTGGGTTGGAGGTGCCACGTATCGATATGATTTTGCATCAGACATTGACACAGAGCGATCGAATACAAAACCCATTGTAGCATTGTATCCCGCAACATTCAGTTATGATTTTGGTGCAGGACTAGACTTGTACTATGAGTTCTTCAAGTTCTCACCCGAAATACGCATTAGTAATGGGATTGGAAACTCTCTGGTTCCTGATTCTTTCATTTATGCGTCCTCTTTGTCAAGGATGTCACCTAAACTTGTGCAGTTTTTCCTTCACTTCGAAGGCTAGTTATGAAATTTGATTTGCTAAAAAAAGACGGTGCGTCCAAAGCGCGTTCCGGAGTCCTTCATGCACCTCATGGAGCTATCGAAACGCCAATTTTTATGCCGGTAGGAACTCTGGGTACTGTAAAAGCGGTACCTCAGGAGACCTTGAAAGAAAAGATTGATGCACCAATCATATTGGGTAATTCCTATCATCTCTTCTTGCGCCCGGGAATTGAATTGATGGAAGAAGCAGGGGGATTGCATAAGTTTATGAATTGGGATCGTAATATCCTGACAGACAGCGGAGGATACCAGGTTTATTCCATTAGTGATCAGCGAAAGATTAAGGAGGAAGGGGTGATGTTTCAGAGTCACATAGACGGCTCGAGACACCTATTCACACCCGAAAATGTTATCGATATTCAGCGCAGTATTGGCGCTGATATAATAATGGCGTTCGACGAGTGCACGCCATACCCATGTGACTACGACTATGCGGCTAAGTCTATGAGAATGACTCATAGGTGGCTGGATCGTTGTTTTGAACAGATGGACAATACGGAGCCTAAATATGGCCATGAGCAAAGTCTTTTTCCGATTGTTCAAGGGAGTGTTTATCCTGAACTAAGAAAACAATCAGCCGAATACATTGCATCCAAGGAAGCCAATGGATATGCAATTGGCGGACTGAGTGTAGGGGAACCTCACGAAGACATGTACAGCATGACCGACTTGGTGTGTAGTATTTTACCTTCAGATAAACCCAGATACTTGATGGGAGTTGGTACACCTGCAAACCTGTTGGAGTGCATAGCACTTGGGGTGGATATGTTTGATTGTGTAATGCCAACGCGCAATGCAAGAAATGGGCAACTGTTTACAAAAGATGGAATCATCAACATCCGAAACAAAAAGTGGGAAAACGACTTCTCACCAATCGACGATGAGCTTACGCCCGATTATTCAAAGGCTTATTTACGACACTTAACGATTTCTAAGGAGCTTTTAGGGGCTCAGATAGCTAGCACACATAATCTGTCTTTTTATTTGTGGTTGATGTGTGAAGCACGAAAACATATCACAGAAGGCGACTTTGCCGAATGGAAGAATCAAATGGTTAAAAAGGTATCAACAAAACTGTAATGGATCCGAAAGAATTATACAACAAGACAAAGACTTTGTCCAAAGCATGCCTTAAGGTAGCGCTTGTTCTTCCCCACGATAGTCACTTAGCAACTTTTGCGAGAGTGGAATTGGTGCGACATGCCTCAGAACTTGGAATTAAGACACGAGGCCTATTGGTGGGGCAGCTAGGTGAGGTTTTCGTAGAGCGATTGAGTAAGGCTGCAGATTCGTGTAATGGATGTGGTTACTGGCTTCAAGTGGTTTTGGAGGACAAAGTTTTGGATAAACCGGAAATCCTTGAACCCCTCATTCAGGAATGTGATGCCTTGTCAAAAATGTTCCTTACCGCACTGAAAAGCGCGAAAAATAAAATGGAATAGTACTGATGTTGCGCAAGATAGACTGGTACATTATTAAAAAGTTCCTGCTGAGTTTTGCGCTCACTTTAGGTCTGTTTACGGTTATTATCATAGTGTTTGATGTTGCCGAAAAGATTGACGACTTCGTTGAAAAACAGACCCCTTTTAACGAGATAATTTTCGATTACTATCTCAACTTTGTTCCGTTCCTTCTCAACCTGTTCAGTCCAATTTTCGTATTTATTACGGTTATATTCTTTACATCTAAGATGGCCGACAAATCTGAGTTTGTAGCGATTTTGTCCGGTGGGGTTTCTTACTTAAGGATTTTGCGACCATACATGCTTGCGGCTTTTGTAATTGGAGCATTTTCATTTATGTTAAATGCGTGGATAATACCCAGGGCGGATAAAGAGCGAGTCGAATTTGAGAACCGGTATACCCGTGATTTAGAAAAAGAATACAAACAGAACATTAAGCAGCAGATTAAACCCGGCATGATTATGACACTGCAGAGCTTTAACTATTTAGATAGTTTTGGTTACAAGATTCAGCTCGAACACGTTGAAGACGGTGTATTAAAATCAAGATTGTTCGGGGACAAGATTCGTTGGAATGAAGAGAAGCAAACCTGGCGTATAGCGAACTATAGGATACGTGAGTTTTTACCGGACGGTCAAGAGAGATTGTTGTCGGGTCCGTACCTTGATACCATGGTCCCGTTTAATCCGGATGATTTTTTCAGAAGGCAAGAAGATGTTCAATCATTCAATATGGATGAGTTGGATCAATACATCCAGTTGGAAAAAGATCGCGGTACGGCACAGACATTTTTTTATCAGACGGAGAAACATAGGAGGTACGCCAGTCCGTTTTCCATGTTGGTACTAACCTTTATTGGAGTTTGTGTCTCGTCGGCCAAGGTTAGGAGGGGGGTGGGAAAAAATCTCGCTAAGGGAATTTTAATTAGTTTCTTCTACCTATTTGTTCTTCAATTCTTTACGAGTATGGGGACCAAAGGTTCGTTGGATCCATTCCTTTCAGTTTGGATACCCAATATTGCCTTCTCCTTTGTAGCGGCGTACCTCTACTTCAAGGCTCAGAAGTAAGCGCAATCACTCGAGGTGCTCGAAATTCTTCGTTCGGAGATTATGACCAAACAGACTTTGAGAACTGGTTAAAATGGCCGAGGGAAGCCAACAATCCCCTCCCCGTTGAAAGTTAACATCAAATCATGGTTCACAGCAGACAATCCTCCAAAAGAGGTTGATGGCCCACCTCAAGCAGGTGATTGCTATTTGACGATGCCTACTTTCTCAGTTGAAACAAGGCTGCCTTTTCTTTTCACTTTGACATAGATGCCATTTGGCAAAAACTGTGGTTGCTGGTCAGAAGTTGTTGTAATCAGTTTTTTACCACTCAAACTGTACCAAGTAACCTCGCCAATAAAGCTTTCGTTACGCTTCGTTAATTCGGCTATAGCCAACCTGTTGTGGTCTAGTACAACACGAACGGGTTTCGAGTCAATCGTGCTTCCGTAAAAGTCAACATAACGCACCTTGTAAAAAAGACTTGCCGCTTTGTGGTTGTAGTTGTAGTCGCGAAAGTTGAGACTCTCGAGCCCTTTCGACGGTACGTAGTTCATACCTCCAACACGCGTATATTCATTCCCGGTTTCAGATCTCAAGATTTCGAATTTTTCACATTCTTCGAGTATGTTCATCGACCACTTTAGCAGTACACCGATTTCATCCTTTTCAACTTGGACTGTTTTGAATTTTGGACCAAGATCAACATCAAACTCATATGGAATGGTAAATATGTTTTTCTTGTCGCGCATATGGGCGTCGTTTGTGATTTTGTTGTACTCCGCCGGGTATCCAATGAATGGGAATGTACTAGATTCAATGAACGATGGCTGCGTACTCAAGTATAACGAGGTAATCATGCTGGTTACCTCACTTGGTATCATCGTCCCATTTTTGTTGTTTCCATATTCATAATGATCACGGTCACATAATTGATACAATCCTTTGGGGAATGGCACAAAACCATTTGAAGAAGTTCCAGTTCCGGTAATTTCATTGCCAATAAATATCTGTTGGTCTGATGCCGGTTTACAGTTCATAAAGATACCGGCATTTTGAACACGGTTACGCAAGAAGACATTGCCCGGGCCATTGATGCCATGGGAGTTATCTATCACTAAGTTTTGCAAGACATTGCCTTCAACCAAATTCTTGAACGGATAATTCCCGTGGAGAACGATATCACCTGCAAAATCAGATGGACTAAAAACACCAGTCCAGTATGCATTTTTGGAATAGTTGTAAGCTACAATATTTCCATTGGGACCTGCTTGGAACAATATCGAGTGACGTAGATGATTGAATATGTTGTTTTCAACAATGCAATTACTCGAGGTGAACGACAGAACTACCCCATAAGCTTTTCCACCACCACCGTATGAAAAGCCGTTGGTGAAGTAAGAATTCTCAATCCGGTTACCGTATGAGTAAGTATTGTTTATGTGCGAGAAGTTGCAAGAGTCTGAATAGACTCCAGATACCAATGCGTTCTTCACATAGCGGAAATGAATATTGCTGGTTTGTCCAGCAGTTGCGTCCATTCGGATTATTTTTAGGTTCGCTATACCAATGTTTTCAACTGGAATCACTTTGATTAATTCTGCCCGATCGTCTTTGCTAATTCTAATACGCAGTTCATCGCTAATCTGGAATCGACTTCCATCGTCATTTACAATCGTTGATAGCTGACCAATACTTCCTTTTGCCCATGATGAGCTGGTTTTTAGGCTGTCAAACAACCTTATGTGAACGAGATCTCCATCGTTAAGAAATTCATTGTTTGATGAAACTGTGTTTTCGCCCGGATACGCATCTTCGGTAATGGGAGTCCATTGTGCGAAGGTTTGACCGTTGGCTTGGATCAGGTGACCGGAACCATTTAAGTTAAACTTCAGGGTTGTTTGTTCACTGCCGTCTCCAGCTAGGATTTGGTTCGAAGTAAGGTTGATTGTTTGAGTTAAATAGTATGTCCCTTTCGGAAAATATATGATTGCTCCTGTTTGTCGCGAGTTTTCGAGTGCAAGCTGCACGTATTTATCACAAGACTCTTGACCTGTCTCATCGGCACCTAAGCTCTTTACGTTTACTACATTTTTTTGGTCGATTTGTATTGTGTGATTGACTGATTTCCAGTCGGTTGACTGGTCTTTGGGGATGCTTTGAGCAAAAGATAGCGCATAGCATGCCAGTATAGCATAGGTAGTAGTAATAGCTTTCATCGCAGCAAAAGTATGTGGCTTCCACAAAATATCCATATATAAAATGTCATATTTCCACATATAAGACAAAAATATCCCAATTTGGGAATATTTAGGAGTGAAAGTGCTGTTAAAAAGTTCCCGAATGTTGTTTTCTATGGGGGGCGAAAACTGTTATTTTTGCCGACAAAACAGAGAGCATGAACATTCACGAGTATCAAGCGAAAGAAATCCTTAAATCATACGGAGTTGCGGTTCAAGAAGGTGTTGTTCTAGACGATGCTGCAGCTACCGAAGAGAACGTTACAAAGCTTCAAGCTGAGACCGGAACCGATTGGGTGGTTGTAAAAGCGCAAATTCATGCTGGTGGTCGTGGGAAAGGTGGTGGAGTGAAGCTTGCCAAAAACATGGAAGAGGCTAAGGCTCGAGTGAATGACATTCTAGGTATGCAGTTGGTAACACCGCAGACTGGACCAGAAGGCAAAAAAGTGAACAAGGTGCTGATTGCTCAAGATGTTTATTACCCTGGTGATCACGAACCTCAAGAATACTACATGAGTGTTTTGCTCGACAGAGCATTGGGAAAAAACGTTATCATCTACACCACTGAAGGTGGAATGGATATCGAAGAGGTTGCCGAAACGCACCCAGAAAAGATCTGGAAAGAATGGATTGATCCAGCAACAGGATTGCTTCCATTTCAAGCACGAAAAATAGCCTTCAACCTGGGTTTAACCGGCAAAGCAATGAAGGAGATGGTGAAATTTGTTAATGCTCTTTACAACGCTTACAACGACACTGATTCGTCAATGTTCGAAATCAACCCTGTACTAAAAACTTCGGATGAACGAATAATTGCGGTTGATGCTAAAGTGAACTTGGATGAGAATGCTCTTTATCGCCATAAAGACTTTGAAGGTTTGCGTGATGAGTCTGAAGAGGATCCAACAGAAGTCGAAGCAAAGAAATTTAATTTGAACTACGTGAACCTAGATGGTAACGTAGGTTGTATGGTAAACGGTGCCGGTTTGGCAATGGCTACCATGGATATTATTAAATTGAGCGGTGGAGAACCTGCAAACTTCCTAGATGTAGGAGGAACAGCAAGTGCAGAAACTGTAGAGGCCGGTTTCAGAATCATTCTTAAAGACCCAAATGTTGAAGCTATCCTCATCAACATTTTCGGTGGTATTGTACGATGCGACCGTGTAGCTCAAGGTGTTGTTGATGCTTACAAAAACATCGGTAACATTCCTGTACCAATCATTGTAAGACTTCAAGGAACAAACGCTGAAGAGGCGAAGAAGATTATCGACGAGAGTGGGTTAGAAGTACGCTCAGCTATTTTGCTTCAAGAAGCTGCAGACGCGGTGAGCGAGGTGTTATCTTAATTTGTACGTATGCCGGCACAATTTGTTGCTTTACATCAAACTTCGCCGGACAAACGACGGGTAAAACAAGTTGTCGATGCATATAAGGATGGTGCCATAGTCATCATTCCCACAGACAGTATTTATGCGGTGTCCTGTGATTTGCGTAACAAAAGAGGAGTAGAGACAATTTGCAAACTGCTTGGGAAAAAGGTTAACAAGGCAAACCTTTCCCTGCTGTGCAAAGACCTGAGCGACCTGGCGACATACTGTAAACCACTGCCCAATCCTATTTTCAAGTTAATGCGAAGGTTACTTCCGGGGCCATATACGTTTGTTTTGCGAGCCACCAGTGAAGTTGCCAAGGTTTTCAAAACCAATAAGAAAACGGTCGGAATTCGAGTACCGGACAATGAGATTGTTCAGGCACTGCTCGAACAACTGGGAAATCCAATCATTTCAAGCTCGATCCACGCCGAGGATGAGGTAATTGAATATCTTACAGATCCGGATGAAATCTATGCCGCATGGCAGCATAAAGTTGATATCATTATTGACGGAGGACCTGGAAAGAACCAAGGTAGTACGGTTCTAGATTGCACAGACAACGAAGCCTTTCTAATTCGAGAAGGTCTGGGTATGGACAAGATAGACTAGCAACTACGGTGGGCGATTGTTGTTTTTTTCGCTTTGAAAGTTGAATGGAATTGGCGAGGGAACAGTATCAACCTCACCCCATCGACAAGATAACGACTTAGCTAACCAACTTCAAGTCTACTATCCAAACCACTGTATCAATTCACCCCGCGCAAATCAACTCCGTTAACAGATAAGTTGTAAATAATCACTACTTTTCAGCCTGATTTCCAACACCATGGGAATTAGGTAATGTAGGATATGGATATAACACCTAAAACAGGTTTAAAAGGGCTTTTAGAGAATTGGCAAAGCGACTTGATTGCTGCGATTAGTGTTTCGCTGATTGCGCTACCGTTATCTCTGGGAATTGCATTGGCTGCCGGGGCACCTCCAATGGCCGGAATAATATCCGCCATAGTAGGTGGTGTAGTAAATACCTTATATCGTGGTGGACATATTTCCATTAATGGGCCTGCTAAAGGAGTTATCGCTGTAATTCTCATGGGTATTTCACTCATGGACGATGGGTCCGGACAGGCTTTCAATTATGTTCTTGCTGCAATTGTAGTTTCTGGAGCAATTCAAGTTCTTTTGGGCTTGTTGCGTTTGGGGCGACTAGCGGATATATTTCATTCTACCGTTATCCATGGGCTACTCGCGGGAATAGGTATCATCATTTTTGCTAAACAGATTCACGTAGCCTTAGGTACACATTCGGATAGCCCGAGCATTGTTCAGAACATCATAGACGCATTTACTATGATACCTGAAGCGAACCCATTTGTCGTGCTTATTTCACTAATGGGTTTAATTCTGTTGTTGTTTCACTCAAAAATCAGCTATCGATTATTCCATTTTATACCTACCCCGATGTGGGTAGTTTTACTCTCGATTCCCGTTGTGTATGCATTTAATTTCTTTGATGAGCACACCTTGAACTTCCTTGGGAATTCATATAAAGTCGGGCCGAAGCTTTTGCTTCAAATGCCCGAAACTATCATGGATTCGATCATGTACCCCAATTTTGCCAAAATTGGTACGATTGAATTCTGGACAACCGTAGTCTCAATACTAATTATTACAAGTATTGAATCGCTTGCCATCGCCAAGGCAATCGACAAAATCGACCCCTATAAGCGAAAAACAGACTTAGATAAAGACTTAACCGGAATAGGATTAAGTACGGTAGTTTCCGGTATGATCGGAGGCCTACCAATAATTGCGGTAATTATTCGAAGTACCGTGAATGTACACAATGGTGCAAAGACAAGATGGTCTAACTTATATCAAGGCCTTTTACTCCTTCTCTTTATTGTGGTCCTGAGCCCCATTATGCAACAAGTACCCTTATGTGCGTTTGCAATCCTGCTGGTATATGCGGGCTTTAATTTGGCTTCACCTTCTGTGTTCAAACAGGTATATAGTCATGGCATTGAGCAGCTTATCTTCTTTGCGGGGACCATGGTTCTTACGGTTTATACAAACTTGATATTTGGTCTGATTGGAGGACTACTTTTGGCGCTGGCGAGTCACATCATTCTAGCCCGTGTATCTGTTCCAAGGTTCTTTACATTGGTTTTTCAGTCGGGTTCTAATTTGGTGATGATGCCGGATGGAAGCTACACACTTAAGATTCGAGGAATTGCCAATTTCTTAGGTATTCTCAAAATCAACAAACTGGTAGCTCAAATTCCCAGTGGAGCAAATGCTACCATCGACTTGTCTGAAACAAGACTCGTAGGTACAACAGTACTCGAGGATTTGTACGATTTCAAAAAGGCTCAAAAGAGCGTTGGTGGTAAAATTAAGATTGTTGGATTAGATAATCACATATCATCAACGAATCATAAGCTGGCTACGAAGATTAAGGTTGAGGCAATGGTACCAATGAGCAGACGCCAAGGATTACTCAAGGAACTGGCAGACAATTACGGCTGGGGATTTGAAATGCACCCTCAATATGATTTAGAGTATTTCCAAAGCTTTTACTTTTTCAAATCCCGACCAATCGAAGAAGAGTCGAATTGCTTAAGCGACAAAGACGACAAAATTCACATGCAGTTGATGGACGTGCAGTTTGAAGAAGGTGTAGACATATTCCCAGATGAGTATAAAACTACACTGGGTTTATTAAAGCTGCCTTTTCCAATACCTAAGTTTACTATCGAGAAAAAAGACTTCTTTGATCGCGTTCTACCCATCTTTGAACATAAAGACATTGATTACGTCTTGTACGATGAAGGTCCCAAAGACTATATAGTTAAGGTTGAGGGCAAAGACGAAATGAATAAATTCTTGGTTGATGAGTTAAAACAACTCATAGAAACCAGTGGTCTACATCATCTCGAAAGTAATGGAGAGGCGATTTTGATATTTGCCGATGATTTTAAACTCGCCAAAATGAAAGAATACATCAAAATGATTCAATTTGCCGAGCGGTTCAAAGAAATAAAGGGCTAGCTGTAGTTGAAATACATCTCACAACTAACCCTTTTTGATTGTTACTTCTTTAAGCTGAGAATCCACTCAGCGATAACTTTACCGTCTTCATCTGAGATGTTAATTCCAGCCATTTCTGGGTAATCTGGGTAGTGCTCAGGCTTTGGTTCTCTGATTAAACCAATGATTTCTTCTACACCAGACACGTTTTTAGCAACTGTTGTGTAGGGTGGACCCACGAGTTTCTCGTCAACTTTGTGACAAGTTAAACAGGTGTTTTTTTCCAACAGCGCATTTACGTCTGCAGGAACCTCAATCACATCGGCTACCAATGACTTTAGCGGATTAGCCGGAGGTGTTGTGTTTTCGGTTTTGTTGTCTGAACCACCGCAGCTTGCTAAAGTCACGACGGCACTAATTACGAGGAGTGTGTTTTTATATGTTTTCATTGGAAACTTCTTTCAACGTCGATTCGATCGTCACATCGACTGTTGGCCAAAGTTTGCTCACACCATCTTCACCCTTGTGTAAATCATCGCACGCTTCGTTTAGCGCATCTACACTAGAGCTGGCATCCCAATCACCTAAGTCCAAACTCGATGTAATAACGACCGTGTTGTTTTCAACGGTGTAGTTACCCGCAAGTTCTTTGCTTACACCATTCATAGCAACAGTCACGTTAATCGTGCCAGCGGTGTCGGTTCCATTTACAGACTTGAAGTCAACAACAATAGCTTCAGTCTCAGCCATAGACCCAAAGAAGATGCTCTTGAGTTTTCCATCTCGCTCTTCATTGTCTGAAAAAACACTTGTTACTGCAATGTTGGCATTTAGCCCATTCAACAGTTCGGTTACAGAGCCACTCTCTACTTGCGTGCTCACCTCAAAGTCTTTGAACGTTCCACTTACCCCAATTTTTGTGGTGGTTTTGTAGGCTGTCCAAGTAATTTTGGTGAAAGCTCGTTGGTAGGCAAAGCTGGAAGATGTTGCTTCCACGGCTTCAGTATTTGAGTCAGTTGTTGTCTCAGTGGACTTACCGTTGCACGCGATTAACGCTATGCTCAATACGACTATAGGTAGGATGTTTTTCATATCGTTTTTAACAACACAAAGTTAGATGTGGTTTTGTGAAATTCATGAAGATTCGCTCATTTATCAACTGACATTCATCACGAAGTATAATGATGCTTGAATTCTAGCGCTTCATGTTTTTTCTTCCGTGAATACTGCAAATTGGGCAAGTTTCGGGGTTATGACCTCGCGCAGGACAATACTCACGGCCGAAGAATATGATTTGAAGGTGCAGTTTATTCCATAATTCCTTCGGTGTAAGCCTTTTCAAATCTTTTTCGGTTTGTTCAACGCTTTTTCCGGTACTCAATCCCCACCTGTAAGCTAAACGGTGAATATGCGTGTCAACCGGAAATGCCGGATAACCAAAAGCTTGAGACATGACAACAGAAGCAGTTTTATGACCAACAGCGGGTAAAGCCTCGAGCTCTTCAAATGTTGACGGAACCTCTCCGTTATGTTTATTGATGATGATTTCACTCAGCCCATATATACCTTTCGATTTCATAGGCGACAAACCACAAGGCCGGATGATATCTTTTATCTCCTCTACGGATAGCTTGACCATGTCATATGGGTTATCGGCTCTTGCGAACAACAAAGGTGTGATTTGATTCACCCGCTCATCGGTACATTGAGCGCTTAAAACAACGGCAACCAGCAAAGTGTAAGGATCTTTGTGATCCAGTGGTATGGGGGTCTCGGGATAGAGATCTTCTAAAATGGCAATGATGTGTCTTACTTTATCCGCTTTTAGCATTATCTTAGAGCAGTCGTTGTTGAGTCGATGAATTACAGCCTCAAAAGTATCTATTCCAAACGTAAGACCACCTTACTTGCATGCCTTCTTTTGTTCGGCACGACGAAACTTTATGGTCAATCTGAACGCCTCAAAGAATTATCTGTGGGATCCGGTGTCTTCAAAACCATGGAGCCTAACCTTACATCGTCCCAGATTACCCAATATCTGGATTTGCATGTAAGCTTACCTGAGTTCACAGAACAGACATTTTATGGTACATGGACTCCCACTCGAGCATTTAATGCATCTTTTGAAAGATTGCATTGGCAGAGCAAGAACTTGAGGTTATCTCTACTGCTTGGGGGATTTGTCTCCGCACAATTTCACCATCAAGCGCGTTTAATTGGTACTGAAGAAGTCATTGTAGAGGATATACCGATTCCCGCAGAACCCGGATGGTCAAGACAAGTATCACAGTTTAAAACTTCTGCATACACAATATTTAGTGACTACATAACTGTGGGACCCAAAGTGTCTACCCGGTTTATCTTTAATCAACGGTTGAGTGCAAAAGCCGGACTTTCTCTTGGAGGAATGTTACCAATAAAATCCGGGATTCAAGTGTCATCCTACACGGGTACGGTAACCCGCAAGGTTTCTGCGAAAGAAAACTATGTTGAGGATAAGCACTACGATGGAGCACTTGATATTCAATTTGTCGAAACTCAATCTGAACTTTTGTTGAACGGCTTAACGAATCTTCAATTAGAGTTTAAGCCTTTCTCGAGACGGTCAATCTACCTAACCACAGGGGGTAATCTAGGTGTTCAATTCAGATACAGAACGCAGGATTGGCGTCCATTTTACGGTTATCAATTTGGCGTAATTTCACAATTCAACTAGACTAGAAGAATTCTTCAATCTCTTCTGTTGATGCGAGCCCTTCGAAACTCTCAGGTTTGTATGCCATCCCTATCAGTTCTGGTGCAGACTCTAAGAATCCGCTAATGTTTTTAATTAGCCCTTTTTTAACGTGTATATCGCTGGTGTTGCCGTTTTCGTGCGATAGGGTTACAGTAAAACTCGGTGAGTAGCCGAAGTTCCAGTCCCATGTTCCAAACTTCTCTTGAACCAGGTCATTAATGTTTCTGTGGTCGATAGCCGATAGCCGGTATTCAGTTGCCAAGAAATAATCACCCAAGAACTGTCCTAAATCTTCGTAAAAGGAGTCCATTGTTTCCGGCTGAACCAAGTAATCTTGGATGTTTGCAACTACGCTGCGTACCGACTGAACCGCATGAGTTTTGAAATCAACCCGTTTTTTCGGAGCAATGGACTCATTCAAACGACCTAAATCGGCGTTGAAAAGGAGAGTACCGTGGTGTATCACCCGATTTTTCCTTTTATACACATGTTCCGCGTTCCCCGATATTTTCTTTTCGTGTAACAGTAAATCATTGCGACCGCTGTACTCGGAGGGTAAACCTTTACTATGAAGAAAGGCCTGAACCGGTTCAAGGTGTTTTTTAAAATCGATGAGTTTATCTGTAGCCTCTCCGTTTCGAATAAAACAGAAGTTGATATTCCCATCACCATGATATACAGTTCCACCACCACTTAGTCGCCGAGCAACAGCCACACCGTTTTCACGACATTTGGTAATACGGCACTCGTTGAATGCATTCTGATGTTTGCCCAATACAACAGCATCAGAATTTATGTACAGGAATACAATGTCTTGGTCAAAATTATGAAGCAAATACTCTTCAGTTGCCAAGTTGAAGTAGACATCGTCAGTCTCAGCTATGATTAATAGGCATTTTGACGGCATCTATGTATTGCGCTGGTTTAGATCTGCGGTTAAGGCATTTAAGGCCTCCATCGAACCAGTTTTGCTTAATACTTCACTTAACTCGTGTGCCTTTGTCATATATCCACCCATAACAGATTTAGCATAATCCGGTATTCCCAAGTCTTTGAAAATCTGAATTACGGAATCAATTTTTTCTTGCGAATCAATTGACTGGGCATACCAAGAATCGAGTTCTGCCTTTTGATTGGTCTTCGCACGCTTAAATGCCTCGATTGCCAATAGTGTTTTCTTGTTCTCCAAAATGTCACCACCTATGCGCTTTCCAAAGTTTTCCTGCGTTCCAAATGTATCTAAGTAGTCATCCATCACTTGGAAAGCTAGACCGACGTTTAATCCGTAATCATAGAGCATTCGGGCTTCTTCATCTGTTGCACCGGCAAGCACAGATCCAGACATAAGACTAAACGCGAGGAGCACAGAGGTCTTGCCTTCTATCATATGCAAGTACTCCTGCTCAGCAACTTCATCGCGAGTCTCGAAATTCATGTCGAACTGCTGGCCCACGCATACTTCTTCTGCCATTTTACTGAATTCATCCGTGATGAGGCATTTTATCTCACTTGGCGCATCAATTTGGTTAATTGATCGATACGCTCGAACGAGCATCATGTCGCCACTTAATATCGCAATGTTCTCGTTCCACTTTTTGTGAACAGTTGGTTTACCTCGCCTTACATCTGCACGATCCATTATATCATCGTGCATCAAGGTAAAGTTGTGAAATACTTCCACCGCGTGTGCCAATGGGAGAGCTTTCTCAACATCGCTGCGCTTAAATTGGTAGCCAAGCAGTACTAATACCGGACGAATTCGTTTGCCGCCTAAATCTAAAATGTAGTTTGCGGGGTTATATAACTCATCGGGACTTCCAACTAATGGATTAGATTTAAGGTAGTTTAAGTAGTCTTCTCTTAATTCAGTATATGTTCTCATTCAGAAACAATGGTAAAATCAGCTGTGCGTTTATTTAGGTTGGTCTTCTTAACTCTGACTGTGACGGTGTCTCCGAAGCTGAGTTTTTTCCCGGTTCGTCGACCAACAACAGATAGATCTTTTTCATAAAACTCGAAGAAGTCACCTTTCATATCACTAATGCGAACCATGCCTTCACAATGATTGTCGTCGAGCTCGACATAGATTCCCCACTCTGTAACACCTGAAATTACTCCTTCAAAAGTTTGCCCTACAAAACCGGACAAGTACTCGATTTGTTTGTATTTGCTCGATGCTCGTTGTGCCTGCGTTGCACGTTGCTCCATCTGAGAACTGTGCTTACACGCTTTTTCAAGGTCTTCCGAATTTACCCCAAACTGTTTGTTGATATAGTTGTACATCAATCGATGAACGATTAAGTCCGGGTATCGTCGGATTGGACTTGTGAAATGTGTGTAGTATGGGAAATTCAATCCGAAATGGTAGGTATCCTTTGTTGTGTAAATAGCCTTTTCCATACTCCGTATCGCTAAAGGATGTAGAATATTTGCGGCCACTGTACCTTCAGATTCCTCCACCATATTGTTGATGGTTTTACTGATGGTCTCGTGTGAGGTTGTATCAATTTTGAAACCAAATTTCGCAGCGGTTTGGATGAAGAAAGCCATCTTTTCCACGTTGGGTGCTTCGTGAACTCGATAGGGTAGAGGCTTCTTAAGCTTATTATGTACGTGCTTCGCAACCGTTTTATTGGCCAACAACATAAAATCCTCAATCATCTTGTGGGCCTCTTTACGGACCTTTTTTTGTACTTCAAGCGGTTTACCATCGTCATCCAGCACAAAACGGTATTCGTCACTTTCGAAGGAAATAGCGCCGTCTTTGTATCTCTTGGCCCGAAGTTTTAAACTCAGGTCGTTTAGGGTTCGAATGGCATCAGCGTGTTCCTCACTCTTTTTTTCGATAACCTCTTGAGCTTCTTCGTAGGTAAAGCGTCTATCGGAGTGAATTACGGTTTTGCCTATCCAATAATCTTTTACGGAAGCGTTCTCCGTAATCTCAAAAACAACGGCAAATGCAAGTCTATCCTCATTGGGGCGCAAAGAACATAGATTGTTTGATACACGCTCCGGCAGCATAGGAATGGTTCTGTCTACCAAATAAACTGATGTCGCACGCTGAAATGCTTCATCGTCCAAAATGCTGTTTGGCCGCACAAAGTGGCTCACATCCGCAATGTGAACCCCAACCTCATAGTTGCCATTCTCCAATTTCTTGAAGGATATGGCATCGTCAAAATCTTTGGCATCAACTGGGTCAATCGTAACAGTTAAGGTATCCCTGAAATCGCGCCGCTTTTTTATCTCTTTTGCAGAAATGGTAGCTGGCAGTTTCTCAGCTTCTTCCAGAACAGCGGGGAGAAATTCAGAATCAAACCCAAACTCTGCGACAATGGCGTGCATCTCCGTATTGTGCTCACCTGCTTTCCCCAGTACCTTGGTGACAAGACCATTTGGGTTTGGTGAACTCATGGGCCAGTCTACCAGTTCGACCAGCACTTTGTCGCCATCTTTTGCCCCATTTAAATCATTCTGGGGTACGAAGAAATCTACGTGCAGTCGGCTGTTATCCGGAATAATGAAAGCGAACTTGCGCATTTTTTGAACGGTTCCAACGAACTCTGTTCGTTTCCGTTCTACCACTTCGAGGACCTTACCCTCGAGTCTGCTGCCTCGCTTTTGCCTGATTAACTCAATGGTTACCGTATCACCATCCAGAGCCATTGCCGTAAGCGACTTGCTGATGTATACGTCTTCGTTTAACTCTTCAACAACTACATAGGCTGCACCTCTTTGTGTAAAGTCAATAGTTCCCGTGAACATGCTGAAATCAGGTAGATAGCGGTATTTCCCTCTGGAAACCGATTCTATGATTTCTTCACGCTCCATGACCTGGAGGATTTTAATAACGTCGTTTTTTTGATCGTCTTTGGTTATGCTAAAGGCATGTGTGATTTGTTTGTAGTTGAATGATTGGCGAGGATTACGCTGGAAAAACTCGATAATCTGCCTGTATTTACCCGGCAGTCGCTTTGGACCGCTTTTCTTGATTTTTCTCTTTCTTGACAATGTATAAATCTAGTCTATGTAGGATTCTTTAAAATAGCTTTAAGTCTGGTTGAGTCATTCTCAGCTGTTTTAAGATCTACGTAATTGCTACCAACGATGCCATAAAGAGCGTCGTTGAGTTCATTTCTATTAATTTTTCGGCGCTTCCCAAAGTAACCACCAAGCGCTCCTGTGGTGTAAATAGGCCCCCATGGAATACCCCACCATCCCAAGAATGCTGTAGCCAACGTGTCATTGTTAAGTTTAGACATGTTACACGATGGGCAACCCACACGAACATTTTTGTTCTTGTGCGTCATAATCACATAACTGAAGACTTTGGTGCTAACGGACGCAGAGATTGGAACCTGAGCACCGCAGTGTGGACATGTTTCCATGTGTATTTTTTCAACCAGGGATTGATATTCTTGGTTGAGCGTTTCACTATTCCAAATCTTGATAGCATCCATGTGCTGCTCAGTTTGCCCTCGTTTCTCAATCTCCTCGAGCAAAGCTCTCTTGCCATCTTCGTTAAGATCAGAGTAGTCGTACTTTATGGTGCTGGCAAGGGCCGCATCTGACAGTTTGCTAAATTCTCGCTGCAACTTTTCGTAAGGAGTTTTACGTGCCATGAGTTAATTATTGATTACCATTCAATAATACCCGATAATTCAATCGAATCAAAGTTACCTTTTTACGTGGTGGAGAAGTGATTTGGTATACTCCGATTCCGGATCGAGTATCACATTCTCCGTGGAGTTGTTTTCTTCGATCCGGCCAGACTTCATAACCAAAATGCGGTCACATAAGTAACTTACCACATTTAAATCGTGAGAAATAAACAAGTAAGTTAAGCCACGCTTGACCTTCAAGGTATTAAAGAGATTTAGAATTTGAGCTTGTACTGATATATCAAGGGCTGAAACAGATTCATCACATATCAGAATGTCCGGTTCAACAGCTAGTGCACGAGCAATGCTAACCCGTTGTCTTTGTCCTCCTGAAAACTGATGCGGATACTTATCAAAGTCTGAGGCTGATAAACCAACTTCAACCAAAAGGTTTTCTACAGATACCTTAACTTGGCTCTTTTTTAAGTTAGAGTTATGAATCTTAACGACTTCCGATATAGCATTCCCAACAGTCATTCCCGGGTTCAACGATGAGTACGGATCTTGAAAAATCATCTGGACGTTTTTAGCGAAATTTCTCCGATCCTTCGAAGCCGGTTTCCCTCGAAATAATATCTCACCAGAGTCAGCTTCAAGAAGCTGAATGATGATTTTTGACAGGGTAGATTTCCCACAACCGGATTCCCCAACAAGCCCAAGCGTTTCACCCTCATAAATGTTTAAACTCACATCATCCAACGCCTTAACGGTATTCTTTCCGTTAAAGGTTTTACTTACATTTTTTATCTCAACAACGGGTTCTTCTGAGATGGGCTGAAATGCATAGGTTGATGGACTAAAAGCTTTGGCAACAAAGGTGTTATCCTCAAACGATGCTAATTCATGGATTGTTGGGAGTACTTGTTTACGACGGCCAAAACTTGGTTGACACCGTAACAAACTCTCCGTGTATAGACTTGATGGATTGTTAACGATTTGTTCTGTAGAACCGGTTTCAATCATCTGACCCTTGTACATCACAATTAGCTTGTCAGTGTAATCTTTGATTAAATCAATGTCATGGCTTATTAGAATTAAAGCCATACCCCGCTTGCGACAAACTTGAACCAAGTGATTGGTGAGTGAGCGTTGAAGGACACTATCCAAGGCTGTAGTTGGCTCATCGGCAATCAATAGCTTGGGATCGTTGGCCAATGCCATAGCAATCATTACACGTTGGCGCTGACCACCGGACAACTCATGTGGGTATTTGTCGAATGCCTGCTTTGCATTCGGAAGTTTCATTTCCGACAGAAGATCAATGGTTTTAAGTTGAGCTTCTTTTTTGCCAATTTGCTGATGCCGCAGTATGGCCTCAATAATTTGTTGGCCACAAGTGTACAGTGGATGAAGAGCTGTCATAGGCTCTTGGAAGATGTATGCAATGTCGTTTCCCCGGATTGATTGTAATTCCGATTCTGCCGCATGAAGCAAATCAACTTCTTGATTATTGGGCGTCGTGTAGATTAACTCTTCAGCATCGACTATAGCGTTAGAGATAAGGCCGGTTGCCGACAACATACTTACACTTTTCCCGGATCCCGATTCACCTACGATACCAATGATTTCACCTTCAGAGATGTTTAAGTCCAGCCCATGGACAACGGATATCATGTCCCCTTGCTGCTTGAAGCTTACTCTTAGGTTTTTAATGCGAAGCATATCTATCGCAATCGATCAAGCGAACGCACCAATTTCTCATCCTTCTTTATTCGAGAGTATGCCAGAAAACTAAAGATGCCAATGGCTAAAGGAATGAAGAAACCTACTAATACGGATTGCTCGGTTTCAACAGAAGTGTATTCTGAGCCAAAGCTACGCATGTACATGGCTACAAATACCACAATTAAAAATCCAATGTTTGCAAGCGCTAAACGCATTTGAAGCTTGCGGTTTTTAAACATGAAAATAGCGACCAAAGAGATTAGCGAAACTGCGCCCAGGAAGTATATCAGCATATCGTTGCGGCCAACTTGTTCGGTTGCCGTATCTGTACTGTTAAAATCTACCGTTATGGTGAGTTTATCTTGTGTGTCTTCCGGTATACCTGTTTCCGAGTAAAATGGTACATCTGAGAGAATTAAGGTTGAACTTATGATGGCAACCAATAACAAGTAAACAGTTTGAATACGCTGTATCATGCTGGCAAAATTAACGCATCAAAATGAATACCTTTGCCGGGAACTTAATAGAATAGAAATAGCCGGTTATGGCTATTGTGATTCGATAAATAACCAAGAATGAATACAGCATACATAATCGACGCAGTTCGCACTCCGGTAGGAAAGTTTGGGGGAAGTTTGGCTACCGTTCGTCCCGATGATTTGGCAGCACACGTAATCAAGTCAATTGTGCAACGTAATCCGGATGTAGACTATAGCAAAGTTGAGGATGTGATTATGGGAGCTGCAAATCAAGCAGGAGAAGACAACCGGAATGTGGCTCGTATGGCTGTTTTGATGGCAGGTTTGCCAATTGAAGTTCCTGGAATTACGGTAAATCGGTTATGCGCCAGCGGTTTACAATCCATTGGAGATGCAGCGAAGAACCTAATGGTTGGATATGGTGATTTGTATCTAGCCGGTGGGGTTGAGAGCATGACACGCGCACCGTTCGTAATGGCGAAAGCTGAGACAGCGTACGATAGAAGACCTGTCATATATGATACATCAATTGGTTGGCGTTTTACCAATCCTAAACTCGCAAAAGAATATCATCCATTCGCAATGGGGGAGACAGCTGAGAATGTCGCTGAGCGATGGAAAATAACCCGTGAGGAACAAGATCAGTTTGCTCATAATACTCAAGTGAAGTACGACGAGGCGCACAAAGCAAATAGGTTTAAGGAGGAGTTGGCACCGGTAGAAGTACCACGAAGAAAAATGGACCCTTTGGTTTTTGATAAAGATGAACATCCACGTCTCAGCTCTTTGGAGAAACTGGCCTCGTTGAGACCGGCTTTCCGAGACGGAGGAACAGTTACCGCCGGCAATTCGTCCGGTATTAACGACGGAGCAGCTATGCTTTTGATGGCCTCGGAAAAGGCGATGAAGGATATGAACCTGAAACCCATCGCACGAGTGGTTTCGTCAGCTGCGTCCGGTGTGCATCCGGATATCATGGGTATTGGTCCGGTGAGTGCAACGAACAAAGCACTTGAGCGTGCTGGTTTAACCATCGATCAAATCGACTTAATTGAATTAAACGAGGCATTTGCATCTCAATCAATCGCATGCATGCGTGAGCTTGATTTGGATCCCGCAAAGGTGAATGTGAATGGCGGTTCTATTGCCATTGGTCACCCATTAGGCGCAAGCGGTGCCCGGGTTGCAACAACCCTATTGCACGAGATGCAAAAACGTGATGTGCGATACGGATTAGCAACCATGTGCGTTGGAGTTGGTCAAGGGAAGGCTGTAATTTTTGAGAAACTGTAAGAATCTAAAATGCCGAGAATTGCTATCGAGCTGAGTTACGACGGCACGGCATATCACGGCTGGCAGAGACAACCCAATGCCAGTTCGGTTCAACAGGTGCTAGAAGAGCAATTCAGTCGAATCTTCCAAGAAGATATATCTATGATGGGCTGCGGAAGGACCGACACCGGCGTCCATGCACGACACTTTATCGCGCACTTTGACGCTGAAGCTATACCGGGTAATAATTTAATCTTCAGGCTCAACAACATGTTACCTGCGGATATATCGATCCACAAACTGTATAAAGTGCATCCAAAGTTTCATGCGCGCTTCAATGCGACAGAAAGGTCCTACTCCTATTACATCAGTACCGAAAAAGACGCATTTAGCCGCTTCCATCAGTTTACGGTATATCGGAAATTGGATTTGAATAAAATGAATGACGCGTGCGTAATTCTGAAGAAACACGTCGATTTCGGTGCGTTTTGTAAATCGAAATCTCAAAACAAAACCAATCGCTGTGAGATTCGACACGCTCTGTGGACACAACACGATAATCTAATTCGATTCGATATTACGGCCGACCGTTTTTTGAGGAATATGGTACGTGCTATTGTAGGAACCATGATTGAAGTCGGTGAAAACAAATTAACGCTCAGCGGGTTTGATGAAGTAATACAATCTCAAAACAGAGAAGAAGCCGGATACAGTGTTCCGGCGCGAGGTCTCTTTCTTGAGAACGTAGTTTACAATCAAGAAAACTGGAAGGAGATTGATAGCCAATGAGTAGCCAAAAAGATAAAACAGGAAATGCCCTTGATTTAGGGCTGCTTTGGCGAATTGTTAAATTGGCTAAACCCTATAAGAAGTATGGTTTAACCGCCGTATTTACTACGGTTTCATTGGCGGTCTTGATGCCGTTACAACCCATTTTAATCCGACTCTCTCTTGATGAATACATTGCTGTAGGAGACATTCCTGGGTTAACCAATATGCTCATTCTGTTAATCGTCTTGTTGGTTGCGCAAACCTTGGTCATGTTCGTAAACACGTACCTAACCAACTGGTTGGGTCAACAAGTGATTAACGACTTAAGATTGCGGGTATTCAGTCATCTATCGAGTTTAAAGATTTCATTTTTTGACAAGACACCAATCGGCACGGTTGTTACGCGAGCAGTTTCGGATATTGAGACTGTAGCAAACATCTTCTCGCAAGGGGTAATAACCATTTCAGGTGATTTCCTCCAGCTGTTTGTCATCACTTTTTTGATGTTCTACACAGATTGGGAGTTAACACTCATTTGTTTGGCGGTTTTGCCTTTTCTCATCTATGCATCGAATAAGTTTAGAAAAGGTGTGAAATCTGCATTCCAGTCAGTACGTACAGAAATTGCGAAACTGAACGCTTTCGTCCAAGAGCACATAACAGGTATGAGCGTGGTTCAATTGTATAATCGTGAATCCGCTGAGTATGAAAAATTTAAATCAATCAATAAACGCCACTTAGAAGCGAACAAGAAAAGTGTATTCCATTATGCCATTTTCTTTCCAATTGTCGAAATCATCACGGCAACATCAATAGGTTTGATGGTATGGTATGGATCGAGAAATGCATTGAGTGGAGCAGTGACTCCCGGTGTGATGGTGTCGTTTATCCTATATCTCAACATGTTCTTTAGACCCATTCGAATGATTGCCGACCGGTTCAATACCATGCAAATGGGAATGGTCGCATCAGAACGCGTTTTCGCGCTCTTAGACAAGAAGGATGAGATAGAAGACAATGGCAATCATGTTGCGGATATGAATGGAACTGTGCGCTTTGAACAGGTGAGCTTTTCATATATTGAAGGTGAACGAGTGATTGATAACATCTCATTTGATTTGAAGCAAGGAAAAACCCTTGCAATTGTGGGGGAAACAGGGTCCGGTAAATCGACATTGGTAAACTTGCTTACACGTTTTTATGACTATAATGAGGGCAAGATATCAATTGATGGCATAGATATAAAAGACTGGGATTTAAGCGCCCTGAGATCGCAAATAGCATTCGTACTCCAAGATGTTTTCCTGTTTTCCGGAAGTTTACGTGACAACATACGACTAGATAGTGAACGCATTTCGGAACAACGTATGATTGAAGCGGTGAAACAGGTAGGTGCGGATCGGTTCATTGATCGAATTGAAGAAGGCTTTGACTACGATGTTATGGAGCGTGGTAGCTCATTGTCCGTTGGTCAGCGCCAGTTAATCTCTTTTGCGCGGGCTTTGGCATATGACCCGGCTATACTCATTTTGGACGAAGCGACTTCGTCGGTAGATAGCGAGACGGAAGCTTTAATCCAGGAAGCAATTGCCACATTGATGAAAGGTCGAACATCGATTGTAATTGCCCATAGGTTAAGTACCATTCGAGACGCCGATGAAATCCTTGTTATGGACAAAGGAAAAATTGTTGAGCGCGGTAGTCATGACGTTCTAAGTGAGCAAGGTGGATACTATGCTGAACTACTAAAAAACCAGCAGTTATCTGAGCTGGTTGATTAATTCTCATTTCTATGTAAGTTGCTTAAAATCACTAGTATTAGTGATGCTTTGACGTATCGGTTTCAACGTCCTAAAAAACACTGAATTTGATGTATTACGCAAAGCGGTCACAACAGTTTTAAACGGTGAACAATACTTTGGTACGGAAGTACTGGAAGCTATCGTAAACAACTTTAAACCCAGTGTGAACCTCAACGGTAAAAAAGTCAATTTGTCGAAACGAGAAATGGGTATACTCGAGCTAATTGCGGACGGTTTAACTACCGATGCAATTGCCGAGAAATTATTTATCAGCCGGCACACAGTGAACTCACACAGACGAAATTTAAACGTTAAACTTGGCGTGAGCCGACCGGCAGAACTCATCAACAAAGCGAAGGAACTCGGAATTATCTAAACGTATTTATACACAATCCCGATTCAGATTTTACGAAGTCTTATTTTTGCTCGCAAATAAAGCTTCATGAAGACGGTAGTAAGCGGTATAAGACCTACGGGGAAGCTCCATTTAGGTAACTATTTTGGGGCAGTCCGAAGTTTCCTAGAAATGCAGGAGAATTACAATGCGTACTTCTTTATTGCAGATATACATTCGTTAACTACGCATCCTACACCCGAAGACCTTCACGGCAATGTGAAACAAGTATTGGCCGAGTATCTGGCCATGGGTCTAGATCCCGAAAAAAGCACCTTATTCATTCAAAGTGATGTACCTGAAATATCAGAGTTGTACACCATCATGAATATGAACGCTTACCTAGGTGAGTTAGAGCGATCGGCATCTTTCAAAGAGAAGGTAAAATCTCAACGCAATAATGTGAATGCGGGACTACTTACTTACCCAGTTCTGATGGCCGTTGATATCCTCGTACATAAAGCAGATTTTGTACCGGTAGGAAAAGACCAGGAGCAGCACCTTGAAATGACTAGAACGTATGCGAAGCGGTTTAACCACATGTATAAGTCGGAAGTGTTTCCGGAGCCGCAAGCGTATAGCCATTCAGGTAAACTCGTTAAAGTGCCGGGCTTAACCAATCAAGGAAAGATGAGTAAAAGTGGGGGAGAGAATGATGCGATTTTCTTTGACGACGACGACAAACCGACACATAAGAAAATCATGCGAGCTGTTACTGATTCAGGTCCAGAAAAACCAAATCAAGATAAGCCGGAAGCCATCCAAAATTTATTCGACTTGATGAGTCTTGTGTCTGATGAATCAACCGTTGCGACATTTGATGCAGCATACAACGATTGTTCAATTCGGTATGGTGATTTCAAGAAGCAGTTGTCTGAAGACACACTTAAGTTCATTGCGCCTATCCGTGAGAAAATTAGAGCAATAAAGAGCGATGACGCATACTTGTCAGAGGTTGCAGAACTCGGTGCTGAAAAGGCACGAGAAAGTGCGCGTAAGACACTTAAAGAAGTGCGCCAAATAATTGGTTTTAGAAAGTTTTATTGAATAGATTTGAGCGTTTATAAAAGTCACAGAATAGTCAAGTAACACGAAATGCATATTGCGATTGCAGGAAATATAGGAGCAGGGAAATCTACGTTAACCAACCTTCTGGCAAAACACTACAACTGGGAACCTCACTTTGAAAGTTTGGAACACAACCCATACATAACCGACTTCTATGAAGACATGCAACGTTGGTCGTTTAACCTCCAAGTCTTTTTCTTGAATACGAGGTTCAATAGCGTTCAAAACATTCGTCAGCGTGGAGACACTGTGATTCAAGACCGTACAATTTACGAAGACGCATACATCTTCGCACCAAACCTACATTCCATGGGTTTGATGAGTACACGTGATTTTGATACCTACCAAGCATTGTTCACGTCGATTCGATCTATGATTGATCCACCTGATCTAATGATATATTTAAGAGCGAGTATTTCAGCTCTTGTGAATCGAATTCAAAAACGTGGACGTGAATACGAAGACTCAATTCGATTAGATTATCTAAAGCGATTGAATGAACGTTACGAAGCGTGGATTTCAACGTACAATGATGGCAAGCTTCTTATAATCGATGTAGATGATTTAGACTTTGAGTCCAATGCAGAGGATCTTGGTAAAATCATCAATAAGATTGATGCAGAGGTGCACGGTTTATTCTAACCGTCTGTAAAGCAGAATTAGATATCCAACATGCGGAGTGCAGTGTATGCTGCCTCTTCTCCTTTGTTGCCGTGTTTTCCTCCGGCGCGATCCAATGCTTGTTGTTGATTGTCTGGAGTTAATACTCCGAAAATTATGGGCTTGTTGTATTTCAAGTTGACATCAGCTACTCCGTGCGCTACGGCTGAGCATATGAAGTCGAAGTGTCTTGTTTCCCCTTGAATAACACAACCTATGGTTATGACGGCGTTGATATCATCTCGCTGAGCGAGAAGTTGGCTAGCCAAAATGAGTTCGTAACTACCTGGTACGTGGACAATTGTTATGTTTTCTTTAGCAACATCAGCTTCATGAAGGGTGTCTAGAGCTCCTTTTAATAGTGCGCCTGTCACTTCTTCGTTCCATTCGGAAACAGCGATACCAATTTTTGCCTCAGGATTCGAGGGTAGCTCTCTGGAAAAACTGGATAAATTTTTATCGGCTGATGACATAACGGTTGATTTGTTACGCGTCTAGTTAAATCCGCTTAGACACAACGTTTGCTCCGATCTTAAGAGCAAAATGCGAGTATCGGCTTAGCCTCTAGCTGCTTTGACGCGAGCGATGTACTTTTCGATTTCGGCAGCGTACTGAGTCTCCTTGTAATCTTTGTTGATTCGCTCGTATGCTTTCAACGCGTTATCCCAATCTTCAATCGCACTGTAAGCACGAGCTGCTTTGGATAAACAGTAAGGGGCCGTGAATTTGTTGTCCCGCATGTTTGCCGCTTTCATGTATAGCGAAGCACCTTCCTCAATTCGGTCAAGTTCAACCATACAATCTCCTTGAAGACAAACAGACAATGGCGCAACTATTTCGTCGTCAAACGATACAGACTCTAAGTACTCTAGTGCATCCTCATACTTACCTTGGCGCATCAAAACAGACCCTGCAAGGTATTGAGCTCGTTCACCACTTTTGGTGCTACCATATTGCTCAGCCACTTCGATTAGACCCAAGAATTCACCGTCTCCGTTTAACGCTTGATCTAATGAATCTGTTAAGTAATATGCCTCAGCTTTGAACAACTCGTTCGCGGCTTCTTTCTCTTTGTTTGGCACCATTACATTGGTGTAATAGTAAATTCCAGCTGCCACTAAGATTAGTACAACACCGGCCGCCAACAGGTTCCGAGAATTATCTTCTAAGAAGCGTAAGATGTTAAAGGATTTCTGTTCAACTACCTCTTCAACTTCGTTTACGTTCTGCTCTTCGTTCGCCATTTTTAAAATTTCTGCAATTATAGGGGTTTAATACGTTATTCCGTCTCTTATTCCACTATGAATGGATAGTCTTCAACGTAAACGTCTGTATACAATTCGGAAGCATCGGGATAATCGCTGTTCTCGGAGAATTCAACGCTATCGTTCACAACTTCTGCGATCTCGTCTTCAATGGCATCAAGCTCTTTCTGCGTAATCCATTTTTTCTTTTTCATTGTTTCCGCAACTACCTCAATTGGGTCGATTGATTTGTACTGCTCAACTTCTTCTTTTGTGCGATATTTTGCTGGGTCAGACATCGAGTGACCTCTGTAGCGGTAAGTTTTAATTTCAAGGAAGGTTGGTCCCTCACCTGCACGAGCTCTGTCCGCCGCTTCGGCAATGGCTTCGTGCACGTCCTCGCACTTCATTCCATCAACTTGTTTATTCGGCATGTCATAAGCCAAACCGATTTTATGGATGTCCAACACGTTGGTTGTTCGCTCTACAGAAGTACCCATCGCGTATTCATTGTTCTCAACAACAAAAATGACTGGTAACTTCCACAACATCGCCATGTTGAATGTCTCGTGAAGTGATCCCTGTCGTACAGCACCATCACCCATGAAGCAAACACACAAATTGTCAGTTCCATTGTATTGCTCAGCCATTGCGATACCGGCGCCAAGAGGAATCTGACCCCCTACGATACCATGACCGCCAAAGAAGTTGTGCTCTTTGCTAAACATGTGCATACTTCCACCCTTGCCTTTACTGCACCCTGTTTCTTTACCGAATAATTCGGCCATAACTTCTCTTGCCGGAATACCGCATGCCAACGCATGTCCGTGGTCACGATAAGCCGTAATCAACTTATCATCTTCTTTAATCGCACTCATGGTTCCTGCAATAACAGCTTCCTGGCCAATGTACAGGTGGCAAAAGCCACGAATTTTCTGCTGACCGTATAACTGTGCCGACTTTTCTTCAAACCTGCGGATTAAGAGCATTTGCTCGTACCAATTTCTGTATATCTCTTTTGTAAACTTTACCTTTGCCATAAGCGATTTTCCTAGCAGACCTTTGTCTGCAAACGTCTGCAAAAATACGATATCAAATTATAGAATGCACATCAAGAAACTCAAGCTAAATCACTTCCGTAATCATCCCGGAAAAACGTTTGAGTTTACCAACGGATACAACTGTTTTTATGGGTCAAACGGAGCTGGGAAAACCAATGTCTTAGATGCACTTCATTTCCTGAGCGAGGGCAAAAGTTACTTTACACGAACCGATGCGAATGCTATAGAATTTGATAACTCATTCGCTTTAATCGAGGCATTATTGATACAGGGTGATGAAGACATTAAGCTGAAAATTGGTTTAGAGCGCGACGGCAAGAAGAGTTTGCGTAGAAATGGTCTAGCGATAAAGAAACTATCCGACTACATCGGCATGCTGCCAACAATAATGATTACGCCAGGTGACATTAAGTTAATCACAGGTTATGCCGAAGAGCGACGGAGGTTTATGGATCGTATGATCTCGCATACAGACAATAATTACCTGAAGAAACTTCTTGAACACAACAAGTTACTCGAAGCGCGGAATGAGATGCTTCGCCAATTCTTTAAGCAAAGGCACACAGATATGTTGGCTCTTGAGTCTATTGATGTTCAGTTAGCACCTCTAATTGAGGATATAAGCGAGAGAAGAAGTCGTTTTGTGATACAGTTGGAGGAACCACTCCAAGAACTGTATGCTCAGCTAACAGGGGCGAAGGAAAGCATAAGTTTGTCGTTGTCCGGTGCTGTAGAGTATGGAACGGGATTGTCGTATTTGAAGCAAAACCATCAAACAGATTTGTTCGCACAACGAACTACTCAAGGTATTCATAAGGATGACTTAGTTATTGATATTAACGGTCACTCAGTAAGGTCTTTTGGTTCTCAAGGACAGGTTAAATCGGTAACAATAGCTATGTACCTTGCTGCATACAAGGTTTTGCAACAAGAGGCGGGCAAGAAACCACTGCTCTTGTTGGATGATATTTTTGAGAAAATAGATGATGAAAGATCGAGCCAATTACTCGAGCTTATCTCTTCAGACGACTATGGTCAGATATTTATCACCGATACGAGTTTAGACCGCCTAAAATCGAAACTAAAAGACGTTAAGGCCGATAAAAAATTCTTTAATATTGAGCGCTCAATCAATTCCCATTTGAATGAATGAAGAAAAGCCACTTAGCGAGCTAATCCTCAAGATGATGGATTCGTATCAGTTGTCAGATAAACTGATTCAAACTCGCGTGCGCAATGACTGGGAAACCATTATGGGTAAAACGATTGCCCGTAATACCGGTAAGATTTCTATTTATCAGAGAACGTTGTTCTTGGAAATTCTATCAGCTCCACTGAAAAACGACCTATACTATCACGAGAAGATTGTCGTTGAGAAAGTGAATCAGTTTGCGGGCAAGTCAGTAATCGATAAAATCAAGATTAAATAAAATGAGTCACATTGTAGCCCCGTCCGTCCTTTCAGCTGATTTCAACCACTTGGGTCGAGATGCACAAATGATAAATAACAGTGAAGCCGATTGGTTTCATGTTGACGTAATGGATGGTGTGTTTGTTCCCAACATTTCGTTCGGATTCCCAATCATTAAGTTCTTGAACAAAGAAGCAACAAAACCACTTGATGTTCATTTGATGATTGTTCAGCCGGAGCGCTACATCACTCAGTTTAGAGACGTAGGGGCGGAGATACTCACTGTACATTATGAGGCCAGCACGCACTTGCACAGAACGGTTCAAGCCATCAAAGATGCCGGTATGAAAGCCGGAGTTGCTCTAAATCCGCATACACCGGTTTCATTGCTTGATGATATTGTGGAGGATATTGATTTGGTGACCCTCATGAGCGTAAATCCCGGGTTTGGAGGTCAGAAATTTATTGAGAATACGTACAAGAAAATCAAAGAACTCGCGGCTATGAAGAGCGGGCGAAACGATGACTTGTACATCGAAATTGATGGCGGTGTCACGTTACAGAATTATGGGAATTTGGTAGAGGCCGGGGCAAATGTATTGGTTGCCGGAAGCACGGTCTTCAAATCCGAAAACCCTACAGAAACCATATCCGGTCTGAAGAAACCTATTGCGTAATAATCGATACATAAGTCTACTACTATTGCTTGCGATAACACTCGCATACAATGGTGTATTTGGTCAAACCACCGGCACAATCGAAGGAAAGGTACTGGATTACAACCAAGAACCACTCGCGGACTATCCGGTATCAATAAATGGTGAACCTATTGCCAAGACAAATAAATACGGTTGGTACCAAATTGAATTAGCGGCTGGTAAAACCTATGAAATAAGCATCAATTACTTTGATGCTGCTGTCAAAACAAAACGGGTTAGAAACTTAAAAGCCGGTCAAACTGTAAACGTGTCGTTCGACATGTCTACCATAGAATTACAGATAGTTGATGTAGCACCCAAAGAAAAGCCCAAACCACCTCCCCAAATCGTTGAAGTAGACCCTCAGGATTTGGAACGTATTCCGGTTGTGCAGTTTGAGGATGCCCTAACCAAGTTATTCTTGGGTGTTCGAAGACGAAGTGAGTTGAGCACAACCTACAACGTACGTGGAGGAAACTTTGACGAGAATCTCATTTACGTAAATGATATTGAAGTTTACAGACCATTTCTAGCTCGGAGTGGTCAGCAAGAAGGACTTGGATTTGTGAACCCATATATGACCGAAGCAATCAGTTTTTCTTCAGGAGGCTTTGCGGCTCGATATGGAGACAAGCTATCATCGGTGCTTGATGTG
>Ga0181574_10000364_pt1 | contig 42163 bp, 36 predicted proteins | sample 101ome_24_FD_145600 | JGI IMG/M metagenome (GOLD analysis project Ga0181574, IMG submission 145600) | Coastal salt marsh microbial communities from the Groves Creek Marsh, Skidaway Island, Georgia - 101410AT metaG (spades assembly) | ecosystem: Environmental > Aquatic > Marine > Intertidal zone... | reverse complement strand
TCCCGCGCCTCGCGGCCCTGCTCCTGCACAACTCCACTGTCTACCGGTGGAACCGCCCCTGCTACGGGATCTCGAACGGCCGGCCTCATCTGAGGATCGAGAACCGGGTCCTCCCCGCCGGTCCCACCCCGGCGGATGAGGTGGCGAACGCCGCGCTCTGGTTCGGCCTCCTCGCCGGGCTCGCGGAGGAGGAGGATGTGACCCGCCGCATCTCCTTCGAGGCGACGAAGTCGAACTTCCTCTCCGCCGCCCGTGAGGGGCTCTCCGCGCAGTTCACCTGGCTCGACGGCCGGGAGCACTCCGCCCGGCGGCTCCTCCTCGACCAGCTCCTCCCCCTCGCGGAGTCGGGGCTGCGGGCCTCCGGAGTGGAGCCATCCGAGGTCGATCAGTACCTCGGCCTCCTGCGGGAGCGGATCGACTGTGGTCGGACGGGCGCGAGCTGGCAGCTGGAGTCCCTCTCCCGGATGCAGGCGAGCGGATCGCGCGGCGAGCGCCTCGGGGCGATCACCGCGGCGACGATCGAGCGTCAGCGCGAGGGCCTCCCGGGCCACCTCTGGAAGCCGGCGCGGATCCAGGAGGCGGGGGGCTGGCAGCACAACTACCAGCGGGTCGAGCAGTACATGACGACCGATCTCATCACCGTCGATCAGGAGGAGCTCATCGACCTGGTCGCGAACCTCATGGACTGGAACCGCATTCGCCATGTCCCCGTCGAGGACAGCGAGAGTCGGCTCGTCGGGCTGATCTCCTATCGCTCGGTGCTGCGCTATCTCGCCCGGCGCGCGGTCGAGGAGAGGCGGGAGCCGATCCCCGTGAGGGAGGTGATGCGAAAGCACGTCATCACCGTGACCCCGGAGACGCCGACCCTCGAGGCGATCGAGCGAATGCGTCAGCACCGCGTCGCATGCCTCCCCGTGGTGAAGGAGGGGAGGCTCGTGGGGATCATCACGGAGAACGACTTCCTGGATGTGGCCCGGGACCTGCTCGAGGAGCTCCTCGAGGGATGAGTCGGGAGGTGACTTCCAGGTCCGGTCCCGAGGCGGGGGGGCTCCCGCCCGGCGATCCTCGTGCCCGCCACGGGCGGGGGCGCCACGAGGGAGAAGCGCCGGGACCGACCGTGATCGTCGTCGGCGGGATGCACGGCAACGAGCCCGGAGGCCTCGCGGCGATGGACCGTCTCACCGACCGGATCGACCGCGGAGAGCTCAAGCTCCGGGGCCGGCTCGTGATGCTCACCGGGAACGTGGAGGCCTGCGCGCGCGGAGTTCGGCTCATCGATGAGGACATGAACCGGCTCTGGACCCGGACCCGCATCGACCGCCTCCGCTCGATCTCCCTCGACGCCTGCGCATCGGCGGAGGAGCGGGAGGTCTGGAGCCTGAGCCGGGAGCTCGATCGAGCCCTCGACGAGGCGACCTGGAACCCCCTCCCCGTCGTCATCGACCTCCACACCGCCTCCGCCCCATCCGTTCCCTTCGCGGTCGCCCGGAACACCCTCGATCACGCTGCGCTCTTCCGCGGGCTGCCCATCCCGATCATCGCCGGACTGGAGGAGGCCCTGGGAGGGCTGCTCCTCGGCCACGCGTTCGACCGGGGGGCGAGGACCCTCGCGATCGAGACCGGACCCCACGAGAGCGAGACCGCCGCGGAGGACCTGGAGAGCGTCGTGCTCTGGATCCTCATTCGTTCCGGCCTGATCACGGGAGGGGAGCTCTCGAGCGTGCGGGACTCCTTCGCGAGCCTCCGCGAGAGATGCGCCGGGATCCCCCCCATCGTCGAGGTGATTCACCGACACCCGGTGGTCGATCGGGAGCGGTTCGTCATGGAGGACGGCTTCCGCAGCTTCGATCGGGTCGCGGCCCAGCAGGTCCTCGCGGTCGACCACGGGCTCCCGGTGCGCGCGCCCTGCCGGTCCCGTCTCCTCATGCCGCTCTATCAGGATCAGGGGGAGGACGGCTTCTTCATCGGACTCGAGCGGGATCGGCCCTACCTGTGGCTCTCCGAGTGGTTCCGCAGGCTGCGACTGCAGTGGCTGCTGGGGTTCTTCCCGTCGGTGCGACGGGAGCCGGGGGGAGGGGATGTCTGGCGGGTCGACCGCCCCGACCATCGGTGGGTCCGGGAGGCGCTGCGGTTCTTCGGGTATCGGGAGCAGGTCGAGCTGAAGAGCGGGACGCTCCTCGCGAGCCGCTCCCGACCCTGAGGGGGAGGCCCACCCCCGCCGGCGGGAGCGGGGCCCGCCTCACTCGTCCTTCGGGGGCTCGGGCTTCGGCTCGAGGCTCAGCACGAACGCGATGATCTGGTTCATCTCGTTCTTGTTCAGGATCTGCGGCGTCATCTTCGCCTGCCCGTTGTCGAAGGTGGGCTTCACCAGATAGCTCTGGAGCCAGAGGACCAGCTTCTGGTAGCGGTCCTTCTCATCGACGATCTTGTCGATCTTCGCCTTGGATGCCTGGTAGCGGGGCGGGTCGGTCTTCTTCAGCGCCTCGACATGCTTGTCGTAGGTGGTCATCGACTTGAAGCGCTTCGCGACCACTTCCTCCATGGGCGGGGAGAGCACGCCCCCCTTCCCGTCGATCTTGTGGCAGATGACGCAGCGCTTCTTCGCGAGCATCTTCCCGAGCTTGGCGCGGCTCTGCCAGACCGGGTCTTCGAGGGGGTTCTTGTCCGCCTTCTCCCCGGCATCACCGCTCTCCACCTCACCGCCGTCCGTGGAGGCGGGGGGAGAGGGAGTGCCGTCCTGCCCGGACCCCGACAGGGTCGTGACCGCCAGGAGGCTGATGATCAGGCCGATGACGAGCAGGGAGCGGGAATGCAGCATGGTGATGTCCTTCGGGTCGGAACGGACCGGGCCTCTCGCGGAGAGCGAACGCATCGAGTGTAAGGGACCACCCGATTCGTCGGTAGGGGACTTTCCACGGCTCTCTCCGCTTCCTATTCTGAGAGCGATCCGGAGCGCCCGCGGGACCGGCCGTCGCGGAGCCCGGGAGCCCGATCCGCGGGGTCGGGGTTCGTGCCAGGGAATGGAGGAGGTGTCGATGTTCATCACACGAAGTCGAGGGTCCGCGAGGAGGACGACGGTGGGTGGGAGCCCCGGGCTCTCCCCGCTCCGCGGGGCGATGCTCGCGGCGCTGCTCGCGACCGGAGTGGCGCCCGCCGCCTCCGGAGAGCTCGCCGAGCTCGAGGCGAAGCATGAGGCGGCGATCGAGGAGCTGGGCCAGAGAGGCGCCTACGACGCGCTCCGCAAGGATTTCGAGGCGCTCGCGAAGAGCGGGGCCGGGACGGAGGAGGGGCTGGGCGCGGAGCTCTGGCTCCTGCGGATGCACTGGTGGCAGCGCCCGGACGGGACGATGGAGTCGGGAGCGGCGACGCTCGCTCGTCGCCTCCTGGATGAGTACCCCACCAGCGCCTCCCTGAAGCGGATCCCCGAGTTCGATTACCTCTTCGACGCTGCGGACTTCGAGAACATCTGCGGGCGCCTCACCCAGGTGACGCCCCACACGGAGGTCAAGGCGTGGTGCCTCTTCTCGACGGGGAAGAAGCTCGTCCGCTCCGCTCCCGAGCGCGCCCCCGAGTTCTTCCGGATCCTGCGCGAGAAGTACGGGGAGGTCCCCTATCGGGCGACGACCTTCGGGGAGATCGCGGCGGCCTACCTCGATCGTCACGACCCCGCGGACCTCGAGCCGGGGAAGCTGGCGCCCGAGATCATCGGCGTCGACACGAGCGGTCAGCCGATGCGGCTCTCCGACTACAGGGGGAAGGTCGTCGTCCTCGACTTCTGGGGGGACTGGTGAGGGCCCTGCCGGGCCATGTACCCGCACGAGCGGTCGCTCGTGAAGAAGCTCGCCAATGCGCCCTTCGCGCTGATCGGTGTCAACTCGGACCGGGATCTTCCCAAGCTGCGCAAGGCGATGGAGAAGGAGAAGATCACGTGGCGCTCCTTCTACGACGGAGGGGGCACGGGGGGGCCGATCGCCACTCGCTGGCGCGTCTCCGGCTGGCCGACCCTGTATGTCATCGACGCGGAGGGCCGCATCCGCTTCGCGGACATCCGGGCGGGGGAGCTCGACCAGGCCCTGATGACCTTCTTCCCCGACCTCCTCGGCGAGGAGTCCGAGGGTGAGGAGAAGGGGGACGCCGGCCGCGATCTCTGAAGCCCGTCCTCCCCAGCCGGACCGCCCCCCAAGAGAAAGACCCCCCGCCACGGTCGGACCGTGACGGGGGGTCTTGTCTTGGGATCTCTTCGCCGGGAGCCCCGGATCAGCGGATCAGCGCATCAGGCGCGCGGCCGCCTTCGGGATGCTGAACCGCTCGACCGCCTTGCCGGTGTCGAGGGAGTAGTCGTAGTGAATGGCGACGTGCTCGATCCCATCCTTGAAGGAGTTCTTCTCACCCTTGCTGCCCTCGCTGACCGCTCCCCGGACACCGGTGAGGATGGTGAGGGTGAAGGCGCGCGGGAGGCGCGACTCGGGGTCGAGGTCGATGTCGAGGAGTCCCTTGGCAACGGTCCTGTCCGCACGGGACAGGAATTCGGAGATGCATCAGCCCCCTTCGAGGCAGCCGGAGTTCTGAACCTCGGTGAACACCTGCACCGCGACCTCGTTCGGGAGGTGGAGGCGCATGCGATGGTACACCTGGTCCTGAGTCTGCTTCCGCGCGACGCTCGTGCGTCCCTGCTTCTCCTCCGTCACGACCGGATCCGGGGTCGGAGCGGTCGACTCGAGCCACTCCGCGTCGCTTGCCTTGCCGAGGGCGGTGGAGAGCACCTGCAGGGGGAACATGAAGAGGCGGTCGAGCTCCTTGCCCTCCTTGCGGGCCTGCAGCATCGACCAGCGCTCTCCGTCGAAGAGCGCGCCCTTGTCCGCCTTCCGGAAGACCTGCATCGCCGGCACGTGCATCACCGCGCCGAGGATGTCTCCCTGGTAGTCCTGACTGATGGAGACATCGCGGAGATGGTGGTCCGCCTTGACCGAGGTGCCGCCGCGGATCGAGACGCTGGCGGAGTAACCGTCACTCCTCGCCCGCTTCGCGAGCTGGCGGACCGACTCCTTCAGCTCCTTCAGCGGATTCGGAGCGTCGTCGCCCAGAGCGAGGACGGAGCCGGTGAGGAGAAGAGGGGCGATGGCCGCAAGGGCGAGGCCTCGACCCGGTGCGCTTCGAAACATCCTCCGTGGTCCTTTCCAAGGGGGTCCACTTTCGGTGGGCGATCGATCGCCCGTCTCCCCGCGGCTCGATTCCGTGAGAATCGCTCGGACGGCCGGGAAACGGCGGGCATTCGATTGCCCTTCAGACTATCCTCCGAGGTTCGATCCCGCGACCCGGAATCCCCCGGATCGGGATGCGAGCCCCCGATCCGACCCGCCTGAACAGCCCTGGAGGCTCTTTGCAGGAGCGCAGAAGCCGGGGAGGACGCCCTTCCTTCGGGGAAAGGCGGCGGATTCCCTCCTTGAAGCCAGATTCTCGCAGAGCCCCACCCAAGGGTGCCCGACTCCGCTGGAGAGGGGGGCGCTCCGCCGTCGCCGGGGTCCGGCGCGTCGGCTCGGCACGCTCCGTGGGCTGGGTCCAGCGCGGGCGAGGTGCCTCCCTCTGGGGGGATGGTCTTCCCCCGAGCCGAGTGATCGTGGCGGGGCCGCGTCCGGCCGCCGGGCCGCGAGGCTGGGGGAGGTGGGGTCGCGCGGCGCGCCGCCCCCTCGTCATCCTGACGCTCGGCGCGCTGCTTCTGGCCCCCGCGCTCCTGCCCCGACTCCTCGTGCCGCTGCTGCCGATGGTCGTCTCCCAGAAGTGGGGAGGCTCCTGCCGGATCGGGCGGGTCGAGTTCGGGCGAGGGGACGGCGGCACCCTCATCGTGGAGCTTCATCGCCTCGAGATGGACGCCTCGCCCCGAGCATCGTCGGGGGACCCATCCCTCGCCCCGCTTCCCTTTCAGGCGCTTCGGATCGATCGGCTTCGGCTGGAGGCGGATGGGTGGTGGGCGCTCCGTCGCGGTCTGCCGGCGATCCGATCGGTCGAGGCCGGGGTGCTGGAGGCGAGACTCCTCGCTCCGGGCGCGGCGTCGGGGGAGGCGTCGGGGGGAGATGCGCTCCCCCTGCTCTCCGTCATCGCGCCGGAACGCCTCCCCGAGCTCCCGTTCCCCGTGCATGTGAGCGAGCTTCTCCTCGACCGGGGTGACATCTCCCTTCGGGGCGGGGTGACGAGCCTGCGGGGCGCCACCGGAGCACCACTCGGAGTCGAGCTCGACATCGAGAGCCTGCGGGGGGTCGATGGCATTCAGCGAGGCCGTCTCCGCTGGGAGCCCGACTCCGAAGCGGTGGCCCGCTTCGCTCTCGTCACGGAGCCGCTCCCGATCGTGATCGAGGGGACCCTCACCCGGGAGGAGGACGGCTGGGAGCTCTGGATCCCGGCGGGGAGTGGCCCGGGATCGATCCTCCACCTCTCGGCGGGGATCCCGCTGCGCGCCGAGCAGGCGCTCGAGCTCGGCTTTCAGGTGGAGGTCTACTCCCCGGACGATGTCCTCGCGGCCCTCGACCTCCCCCGCCCTCGTGAGTTCCCGGACTTCATCTCCCTGCGCTGGGATCTCCGAGGGAACGGCCCGAGCTGGTCCGCCACCGGGGACCTCCGCACCTCCCACGCGGACTTCCAGCTCTCCGGAGAGGTGGCTGCCGTCGAGGGTGTCCCCACGCTCCTCGTTCGCGCCTCCGGGGTGGACCTGCCGTTGGAGCGGGTGCTCGCGCCCTTCCTCCCCGCGCAGGAGCCGCGGGGGCTGGCCGACCTCGAGGGGTGGGTGGAGTGGGGGGACTCCGGCCCGCGGTTCGGCGGGAGCCTCGACCTGATGGAAGGGACCATCGCGCTGGGGGGGGGAGCGATCGAGTTCGAGCGCTGGGCGAGCCTCGCCTCCTGGACCCCGGGAGAGAGGATCCGGATGGATGCCAGCGTGCTCGACCTCGGCATCGGCAAGGTCGAGCTCGGCGGCTGGGTTCCGACCGGCGCACCGCAGGAGTGGGACGGCGAGGTCGATGTCGTCGGGCTTCCCCTCGAGTCTCTTGGCACGATCCTCGGCCGGGCGGGGCTGCGCGGGGCCCGGGGATCTCTCGGGGTGAGGGGGCGCATCCGAGGGCCGCTCACCGATCCGGAGATCGAGGCGGAGGGCTCCCTGCGCGGGGGTGAGCTCGCACCGAGCGGCTGGGAGCGGGTCCGGGACATCGATGCCGATCTCGTCTGGCGGGGGCGCGAGGTCCGCCTCGACGGACTCACGGCGACGATCGGTGGGGGAGCCGTGGAGGGGGAGGGCGTGGTCGCCTTCTCTCGGGGGACCCTCGAGCGCCTCGACACGCGTCTTCGCTTCGATGGCGTCCGACTCCTCCGGACCGAGAGCCTGCGGGTCCGGGGCAGCGGGGGACTTCGTCTCCACGGCGGTATCGACGATCCGCGCCTGGAGGGGAGCCTGACGATCACCCGCGGCATCTACGATCAGGACATTCATCCCTCTCTCGGGGGGAGCGGGACCGAGCTCCCCTTCGACCTCTTCCGGTTCGAGGAGGGGTTCCTCTCGCGTCTCGGCTTCGAGGTGACGATCGACCTCGCGGGGAACTTCGAGATCAGGAACAACCGCGTCGAGGTCTCCCCCCACGGCCGCGTCCGCCTCGAGGGGACCGGCTACCAGCCGCTGCTCGTGGGCGCGATCACCGCCAGCGAGGGACGCCTGCTCCTCCCTCGCGTCGCCTTCGACATCGCTCAGGTCGAGGTGCGGTTTCCCGAGGAGGATCCGTTCCGCCCCCGGGTGCGGTTCGTGGGGAGGACGCTCACGCGAGGGATCGAGATCGAGGCGGTCGCGGACGGGGGGCTCTTCGCGCCTCAGGTCCGGTTCACCTCCAGCCCGACCCTGCCCGAGGAGGACCTTCTCCTGCTCGTGGCGACGGGGCGGATGCGTGATCAGATCCTCTCCGACGAGGTGGGCCTCATCGCGGCGACCGAGCTCGCGCGGCTCTACGGCCCTCAGGTCTGGGCCGGGCTGTTCGGAGACAGCGGAGGATCGAACGGCCTGCTGGAGCGGATCGAGATCGGGGTGCGGACCACCGAGGACACCGGCGAGCTCGACGGGGTGACCGTGGAGATGAGGCTGGACGAGGGGGTCTCGGTCATCGCCGAGCAGGATGGGGCGGGAGAGTCCGCCGCGGATGTCCTCTTCTACTGGTGGTTCCCGTGATCCCGTCCGGTGGGCCGCTCTCCGCCGCCTTCCTCGCCCTCCTCCTGATCGCGACATCGCTCCCCGGGCAGCAAGGGGGAGACCGCGAGGCGGCCGGTCGGAGCGAGATGCCCGGCGAGGCCGCCCTCCGGGTGGAGATCGTGGGGGCGGATGGCCTGGGCTCCGTCGCGCTCCGCTCCGCCCTCGCGCCCTGGCTCGAGGATCTCATCGCCGCGCCCGACGATCCGGGGGTGCGGGAGGACCTCATCTTCGAGCTGGCCGCCGCCTATCGGAAGCGAGGCTACCTCGAGGCCTCCGGCGCGCTGGAGTCGACCGGTGAGCCGGGGGAGGCCGGACGACGCCTGCTCCTGCGGGTGGAGGAGGGGCCCCGCGCCTTCCTCGACCGTGTCATCGCCACGGGGAACCGCGCCTTCGGCAGCGACCTCCTCGAGGGGGCGTTCCCATGGCTGCGCCCCGGTCTGCTGCCGGGCGGGAGGAGGGTGTTCACCGAGAGCGCGCGAGACGCGGGAGTCGCCGCGATCCGGCTCCTCTACTCCCTCGAGGGGTACCTCGACACGAAGATCGTCGTCCGCGAGGACCGCCAGGAGATCCCATCCCCTCCCGGAGCATCCCCCGCCGCCGGTGCGATCCCCTCCCGCGGGGAGATCCTCGTGAGGCTGGTCGTCGAGATCGACGAGGGACCTCGGACGACTCTCGAACAGATCGAGGTCCTCCCCGGGAGCGAGCTCCCCGACGCCACGCTCCTCGCCCTCGCAGGGGTGACGGTGGGAGGCCCGGTGACTCCGCGTCTCCCGCTCGAAGTGCGATCGCGGCTGCGCCGCGCGCTGCAGGACCGCGGGCACTATCAGGCCGAGGTGACCGTCGAGCTGGACTCGATCGGAGAAGCTCGCCGGCGGCTCCGCATTCGAGTGCGGGAGGGGGAGATCCACACCTTCGGAGAGGTGCGGATCATCGGAGATGCCCGGACCCGCCGCTCCTTCCTCCGGGACAGGCTCGGGATCGAGCCGGGTGAGCGCTACTCCACCCGAAAGCTCGAGGAGGGACAGCGGTCCCTCAACGCCACCGGCCTGCTCTCCCGTTTCACGGTCGACCTCGTCCCCACGCCGGAGGACCCCCTCCGGCTCGATGTGGAGGTCGCCCTCGAGGAGAGGGATACGGTCCGTCTCGACGCGCGGCTGGGATTCAGCACCTACGAGCTCGGGAGGCTGGGAGTGGGCGTCCTGCATCGGAACCTGCTCGGCTCCGGGATCGAAGGCCGCCTGGAGGGACTCGCCTCGTTCAAGGGGGAGCAGGCGGAGGCGCGCCTCCGGATTCCGTATCTCCTCGGCGAGGAGATCACCATCGAGCTGCGCGGTCGCTACCGTCGGTTCGAGGAGGTCTCCTTCGAGCGGAGGGAGAGGCTCGGCACGGTCCTCCTCGACTTCCCCGTCGATCGCCGCTTGTCGATCAACACCGGCTTCGAGGCGAGGGACGAGGACATCTCCCAGGTCGATCCGGTCGATGTCGAGCTCGACGAGTCGAGCCGGGCGCACCTGCTCTTTGTGGGAGCCCGTCATGACGACCGGGACTCCCCCATCAGCACCACCCGGGGGCTGCTCTTCGGCGGGCGGGTGGAGCTCTCGACCGCGGCGCTCGGCTCCGACCTCGACTTCACCCGCCTCACGCTCCACGGCAGCCACACCGCCCCGCTCGGCGGACGCTGGGGAATCGTCCTGGCGGCTCAGACCGGGCTCATTGATCGCACGGATGCCGGCGAGATCCCCCTGGGAGAGCGCTTCTTCCTCGGTGGGCCGCGCTCCGTCCGCTCCTTCCGTCAGGATCGAATGGGACCTCGGGATGCCGCAGGGAAGGAGATCGGGGGCGAGGCCTTCGCCGTGGGCTCGGTCGAGATCCGGACCCGCCTCGTCGGGACCCTCTCCCTCGCGACCTTCCTCGATGGCGGAAGCCTGGTGGAGGATGTCGAGGATTACGCCGAGGAGAACTGGCGTTTCGGGGCGGGCCTCGGCCTCATCTGGAACTCCCCGGTCGGTCCTCTGCGGGTCGATGCGGCCGCGACGCTGAACCCGGGGGATGGGGATGACGAGTGGGCGATCCATGTCCTGCTCGGTCAGCCCTTCTGAGCTCCCGACGAATGGAGGCACCGATGGATCTGGCCGATCGCCCGTGCGTTCCCTGCGGAAAGGGCACACCTCCGCTCGAGGAGGAGAGCTGCCGGGAGCTGCTCACCGGGCTCGACCCCGGCTGGGAGCTCGACGCGGCGGGGAGGCTCGTCCGCGAACTCTCGTTCCCCGACTTCGCCGGAGCGCTCGCGTATGTGAATCGGGTCGGGGAGATCGCCGAGGAGGCCGATCACCATCCGGAGATCGAGCTCGGCTGGGGGAGGGTCCGGCTGAGGATCTGGACCCACTCGATCGACGGGCTGAGCGAGAACGACTTCATCCTCGCGGCGCGCTGGGACCGGGCCTTCGGAGGGTGATCGTCCCGGGCCTCAGAGAGAGGGGCCCTGCTCCAGGTCGCTGGCGGAGAGCAGGGAGAAGCCGGCATCGGTCAGGAGCTCCGCGGCGGTCTGCAGATTGTCACAGTGGACAAGGAGCACGCCGAAGCCGTGGGGCCGCGTGAGCATCGGGTACGAGTACTGGATGTTCACCTCGCCCGCGATGAGGGCGCGACAGATCATCCGCAGCCCGCTGCGCTCGTTCGGAACCTCCACCGCGAGGAGCTCGCTCAGAACGACGGGGAACTTCGCGGACCGCAGCGCATCGAACGCGGCCTCCGCCTGATCGACGACGAGGCGGACGATGGCATGGTCCGCGCTGTCGATCACGGAGATGGCGTGGACGAGGATGTCCTCCGCCGTGAGATGTCGGAGGACCTCTCGGAGTTTCCCGACGCGGTTGTCGAGGAAGATCGCGAGCTGGCAGATCGACGGATCGTCGTAGCGTCGTTGGGTCTGCAACATGGGGGAGACGATACCCGAGGGAGGGGCAGCCTCACAAGAGAGGGCCGGAGCCCCGGGCGGGGTCGCGATTCGCCCCCGGGACCGCTCCTCCCGAAGGGGCGGGAGCGGGTGCCCCGGTCCTCCGGAACCCCCGCTCCCTCCTCGTCCCGGCGAAATCTCGTCGGCGTCGGGTCAGAACCCGCCCCGACCCCCGCCGGCGGGCGGGGTGTCGTTCCCCGCTCCCGAGGAGTTGGAGCCTCCGGAGGAGCCGCCGGAGGAGTTGCCGCCCCCGGGACCGCCGAACCCTCCCCGGCCGCCGACCCAGCCGAAGTTCCCTCCGCCGCCACCGCGGGTCTCGGTCATCTCCGTGTAGGTCTCGTACTGGGTCGGAGTGAGGAGCTGCTGCACGAGCGCGTTCGTCTCGTCCCGCTGCTCCGTCATCAGGCCCCGGACTTCCCGGCGGTCGAACTCACCGGCCCGCACCAGCCCCCAGACATCGGTCATCGCCTGCGCTCCCTCCACCATGATGGCGGTGAGCTCCTGGGCGGTGGCGTTGTTCAGCTGGAGCGCCTCGGCGATCTCCTGAGCGCGGCGCTCGGTGCGGGAGAGCATCTGCTCTTCCCGGCGCGCCTCGCGCTCGGCGCGCTCGATCTCCTCGATCGCCTCCATCGCCTGCTCCACCCCGACCCGGAAGGCGTCCGAGCTGAGGAACGCCTCGCTCCCGTCGATCCCGGGAGCCGAGCTCCGCGCGAGGCTGCCCCGGGAGGCGTCCTCCCGGACCATCTCCTCGACGAGCGCCCGGACCTCGTCCGCGGTGACCGCGGCGCCGCTGGTCGGGACCTCTCCGCCCTGCTGCTCGAAGGAGCGGGCCGCGAGGGTGCGGGCGTCCTCGGAGCTGCTCTCCTCGATGAGGGAGGTGAGGGCGCCGATCTTCTTCTCGAGGCCGGCGATCTGGCTCGCCTGACCCTCGACCTGACTCTTCAAGGTCAGGCTCAGGGTCGTGAGGCCGCCGCCGGCCACGAGGACGAGAACGAGGGCCAAGGTCTTGCTCATTGGGCTCTCCCGTTTCATGGGGTGCTCGAGCACCCTCTGGGGCACTGCTGACGATCGATCCTCCCCGGGAACCCCTGCCCGCGGGCGAGGTTGTGGAGGATCTCTCCTCCCCCGGGAATTTCTGGATGATCGCACCTCCGGACCCCGGGAGCGACTCTTTCCCGGCGAAGGGGCTAGCCGACGCCGATCGCCGGGAGGGCATCCTCGAGGTGGGGGTATCGGAAGGGGTGCTTCAGGGAGAGGAGGCGCGCCGGCTCGACCCGCTGGCCGGCGAGGAGGAGCTCCTGTCCCATCTCCCCGAACATCGCCCGGACCGCCAGGGAGGGCAGCGGGAGGAAGCTGGGGCGCCCCAGAGCCTTCCCGAGGGCGTTCGCGAAGGTCCGCTGGGAGACGCAGCCCGGTGCGACCGCGTTGAGCGGCCCCCGGATGTCCGGGCGATCGATCATCGCTCGGAAGAGGGAGACTGCGTCGGGGAGAGCGATCCAGCTGACGAACTGCCGACCGCTTCCGATCGGCCCGCCGAGGCCGAGGCGGAACGGGGTCAGCATCTTCCCGAGCGCCCCTCCCTCCCGGGAGAGGATCATTCCGAGGCGCAGGACGACGACCCGGATCCCGGCCTCCCGCGCCGGATCCGCGGCCGCCTCCCAGTCGACGGCGAGCTCGGCGAGGGTGCCTCGACCGGGTGCGCTCTCCTCGCGGAGGATCTCGTCGCCCCGGTCCCCGTAGATGCCGATCCCCGAGGCCATGATCAGCGACTCCGGGCGCTGCCCCTCGGGGAGTCGCGCGAGGGCCTCGCAGAGGGTCCGGGTGGCGTCGACGCGGCTCTCTCGGAGGACGCGCTTCCGCTCCTTCGTCCAGGGGCGGTCCGCGATTCCGGCGCCCGCCAGGTGGAGGACCGAGCGGAGGGGAAGGGACGAGCCGAGGTGGACCTCGCCGTGCGGCGGATCCCACCAGCAGCTCTGGTCGCTTCGGGTGCGCGAGAGCGGGTGCACGGCGAAGCCGTCGCCGGGGAGGCGGGCGGCGAGCGCCCGGCCGAGGAGTCCGGAGGAACCCGTGATGAGGATGTTGGGCTTCACGCTCACGATGTCTCCAGCACCTTCCTGAACTCGGCCTCCACGAGCCGATCGGTCTCATCCGCGCAGGCCGACGCGGCCTCGCGGAGCTGCCGGCACTCGGCGAGCACCTGCTCGACCCACGTCCGATCCCCGATCTCTCCGAGGTTGATCCGGACATTGTAGATCGAGCCCTCGAGCCCCGCTCGCGCGAGGAGCGCGCCCACTCCGGCATCCGTGATCCCGGCGGGGAGCCCCTTCTCCGCGATGCGTCGGCAGAGCTGCAGCGCCCGCAGGCAGAGCCGCGCGCTGGCGAGCGGCACCTCCGTCGCGTTCTTGTAGCCCGCCTCGATGGCGGCGGCGCGGACCGTCTGCTCCTCCGGGGTCTCCCGCGGGAGCCGGTTCGCCGCGATCACCTCGTTGAAGGCTTCGGTGTCGAGGTCCACCGCGCGCATCAGGTCGTCCTTGATCTCCTGGGCCTCGGTGGCGATCTGCTCGAGGAGACCGCGTCGCTTGCGGTACCGCCGCTTCGAGAAGGTGATGTTCGCGACCATGGAGCCGAGCCCGGCGGCGAGGCTGCCAGCCAGGGCGGAGATCGATCCGCCGCCGGGGGCGACCGAGTCGCGGGAGACCTCGTTCGCGAGGGCGGCGGTGCTCAGGCCGGTCAGGGTCCCCTCGGTGGTGGGGAGCCCGAGGACCGAGCGATCGAGGTCGAAGGGGGCGATGTCCGCGAGCCCGAGGGACTGCACCGCCGTCTCCACCACATCCCGGGGGGGGATCCCCCGCGACGAACCCTGCCGCTCGAGATAGAAGGCGCCGCTCGCATGGATCGCCTCATGGGGGACGACGCCGACCACCTCGGAGCCGGTGACCGTGATGCCTCGCTCCGCGGCGAGCGTGCGCGCCGCCTCGGTCACATCGTGCATGTTGGTGATGCGGAAGTTCGTCAGGTTGATCGAGATCTGGGCCCGTCCGTACTCCGGGATCATCCAGCCGACCGCCCGGCACTCCCGGAAGAGGCCGCGCTTCATCACGAACGCGTCCTCCAGGGCCTCCGGGTCCTGATCGAAGAAGGCGAGCTCATCCGCGAGGGTCGTCCCGTGGCAGGCGCGATAGTGGGCGTCGAGCTCCTCGCGGCTCGGGAACACCTCCCCGGTGAAGCTCGGCCAGATCCCCCGACCGGGTTGGTACCGCAGGAGCCGACCGCTGGAGTAGTAGGGGGTCCGCTGCTCGACGCGGACCGCGCGGCCCTTCTCTCGCAGCTCGTGCGCGATGTCGTTCGCCTGCTCGACGGAGCGGGTGTTCAGGTTGATGTTGTAGGCGATGAGGAACTCCCGCGCCCCGATCGTGATCACGCCGGTGCGGGGGAGGAACTCCTGCGGACCGAAGTCCGGGGCGAACGCCGGGTCCTTCATCTTCTGCGGGAGGGCCTCGTACTCGCCCTTGCGGACCGCGGCGAGGGACCGACGGTCCTCCCGCTGCGCCGCGCGATCGTAGAGGTACACCGGGATGCCCAGCTCGTCCCCGACCCGGGCGCCGAGCTGCTTCGCGATCTCGATGCAGTCCTCCATCGTGACACCCGCCACCGGAATGAAGGGGCAGACATCGGTCGCGCCGTGACGAGCGTGCGCTCCGGTCTGCCGACTCATGTCGATCAGATCCTTCGCGCGGGCGATCAGTCGGAAGGCACCCTCCTCGATCACGCCGGGGGCACCGACGAGGGTGATGACGGTCCGGTTCGTCTCCGAGCCCGGGTCGGACATCGAGGACCTGCACGCCGGGGACGGCGGCCGCGGCCGCGACGATCTCGTCGATCTTCGCCTGGTCGCGTCCCTCCGAGATGTTGGGGACGCACTCGACGATGGGTGTGCTCATGGGGACTCCTCCGCGGCTCCGGCAGGGGGGGGCGAGGGCGGCCCGCGACGCGGGAGAGCGCCTCGCTCCGCGCGGTCGGTTCGACTCCCGACCGACGATCTTCCCCATTATGATCGAGCCGGGTCGCGGGGACGAGTCGATTCAGATGATCGAGACCGCGACGAGCTCACCCCTTCCCCTCGGAGGTGTCATGGACCCTCGTCCGACCGTCGCCGCGCGGCTCGCTCTCCTCCCTCTCCTCCTCCTCCTCGGCTGCGCCGGGGCCTCGCCCCGCGAGGTGACGACCGCGGACGGGTTCCGCATGCTCGAGGTGGGAGGGGTCGCCATCGCCGGCCAGCCTTCCCCGGACCAGCTCGCCGAGCTCTCGCGGCAGGGGTACCGCACGGTGATCGACATCCGTCGCCCGGGAGAGATCGACTGGGACGAGGCGCGGGTCGTCGGCGAGGCCTCGATGCGGTACGCCCGGGTGCCCATCACCCCCCAGACGATCGAGGTCGGGGTGCTCGACCGACTGAGGACCCTGCTCGACGACTCTCCTCGCCCGATCCTGTTCCACTGCGGCTCCGGGAATCGGGCGGCCCTCGTGTGGGGGATCCTCGAGGCCGGGGAGCGGCCGAAGGAGGAGATCCTGGAGATCGCTCGCCGGGCGGGACTGAAGGCCGGTCTCGAGCCGATGCTCGAGAGCTGGATCGATCGGCAGGAGTCCGGGGCCGGCCGGCTGCGATGACCGCCCCGGGCGCGGTCAGTCGGCGGGCGCGCCCGGCTCCGACGGAAGGGACCGGGCGAGCGCCGCCCCCACGCGAACATAGTTCGCGGCGCTCCCGTTGTAGTGGCAGTACCAATGGCCCCCCCGGGCCCGGTACTCCTCGCTCTGCTCCGCGGTCGGGAGCTCGTTCTCCGCGGTGGAGGGGATCCCCTCCTTCCGCTTCTCCTGCTCCCAGCGGTCGCGGATCTCCCGCAGCTCCTCGAGCCGATCGTCCCAGTACGCCACGGTGGGGACGAAGGAGACCCGCGTCATTCCCCGCTCCTCGAGGGTCCTGCGCTGCGCCTCCCGGAACGCGATGATCGCGTGGGCCTCGCGATCGTTGGGACTTCGCTTCGCGCGGGCGTCGATGCCGACGCCGCCGATCCCCATCTCGCCGATGACGACCGGCAGCTCCGGCGTCTGGAGGTCGCTGCGCAGGTCGCGGATCATCGCGGCGAGGTTGCCGGGGTAGGCCTCGATGATCCCATCTCCGATGAGGCGATCATCGGCGGGGTCCCTCTCGTGCCAGCGACAGTAGTCGTTCCAGCCCTGGAACCAGGCGAAGCCGCCGAGGCGCACCCTGTCGCGCGCCGCTCCCGGCACGAGCGTCTCGATGGAGGCGAGGCTGCCGCGGATGTCGGCGAGCATGCGACGGTAGTAGGCGCCCACCTCCCGCTCGTTCCCGTTCGCCCGCTCCTTCGCGAGGAGCGCGGCCTCGTCCCCGGCCGGCGGAGCGGCGGACGGAGCCCGGAAGTCGCAGAAGACATCCTTCCCTCCCCACGCGACCTTGATGAGGAGGACATGCTCCTCGTGTCGCTCTCCCATCAGCGCGCCGAAGCCGAGCTCCGGACCGACCTCTTCCGCCCCGTATCCCCAGCCGGGGCCGAGGGGGCCGGTCGGCTTCCGGTGTCCGGGCCAGTGCATCGTCACATCGTCCCGGCTCCGCCACTCCCCGTTCGCGTCCCGGAGCAGCGCGAGCAGCTCCCGACCGTCCGCCGACTCCGCGAGCACCGGGAGGCTCCGAGTCTGCCCGTGTCCCTCCATGTTCGACTGACCCGCGAGGATGTAGACGACCACCGCTCCGTCCTCTCGCTCGGCCGAGAGCAGGGGCGGGGCGAGGATGAGGCAGAGGAGGAGAGCGCAGAGCTTGAGCGTCGGGAGCGGGGAGCGCGGCATCGCGGGCCTTTCAGCTGGGGAGTCCAGGATCGGCCGTGGGGTGGGGCTCGATCCGCGAGGGACGATACCCCAGCGGTGGTCACCGCTCCAAGCGCCGCTTTCTCCCCGGGTCCGCGAGGGGGATCAGAACCGGACTCCGGCGGCGAGGACGATGTTGAACCCCGGGGCGTCCGCCCCCGAGCCGAGGGCGCGGTAGGTCTTGTCGCCGAGATTCTCGAGGGTGAGGGTGATCCAGCGATCCCCGGTCGGGTCCCGCCACCCGGCCGAGAGGTCGACCACGCCGAAGCCGGGGATCGTCCCGTCGCCGCGTCCGGGCACGGTGAGGCGGACATCGTTCGCGTCCGCGAGGGTCACATCACCACGGCCGTACGCGTCGTGGAAGCGGACCTGAGCCCGAGCCCACCACTGCCGGTCGAGATCGAGCTTCAGGCCGGCGAGGCCGTAGAGGCGGTTCGCGCGGCTGATCGGCTCCTCGAGGATCGATCCGTCCGGCTGCGGGACCTCGGTCTCGCTGTCCACCCCGCTGAGGGCTCCGAAGACCGCGAGGCGCTCCCCGAGTCCCGGGGGCGTGGGGAGGCCGATGTCCCAGAGGAGCTCGAAGCCCCGGAGCTCAGCGCTCCGGGCGTTCTCGAGGGTGCCCGGGCCTCCCCCCGCCGGGTACACCCGCTGGATGAGGTCATCGATCCGAGTGAGGAAGGCGCTCGCCAGAAGCTCATCCCTGCCCCTCGCCCAGCGCCAGCCGAGCTCCACCGTGTTGCTGACCTCGGGGTCGAGGTCGGGGTTTCCAAAGGCCGGCGTGCCGCTCGAGCCCGAGTCGGTCGCTCCGTCGAGGTCGTTCAGGTTCGGCGCGCGGAACGCCTTCGCGACTCCGACGAACGCCATCATGTCCTCCCGGAACTGCCAGCTCCCCCGGAGGCTACCGGTCAGGTCGTCGGCATCGTTGTCGGCGACATCGAACTCCCAGTCGACGATCGTGTAGCGGAGTCCGCTGAGCAGGCTCCACTCCTCATCGAGCCACCACAGGTCCTGCGCGTAGATCGAGGTGGTGTCGTAGCGGGCTCCGTCGGTGATCGTCGTCCCCGCGTCCCAGTTCTCGGGCTGGTAGGGGGTCGCTCCGCCCCCGTCGGTCGAGCCGATGTCCCGGAACTCGCGATACTGGTTGCCGGTCCGCTCGAAGAGGGCGAGCACTCCGAACGTGATCTCGTGGTCATCGAGGCGCCGGGTGGCCTGCGTCTCGATTCCCGTGGAGTCGATGCGATCGTCGTACTCGCGCCTCCGGTAGTCCGCGCCGCCGTTCGTCAGGTCCTCGCGGGTCTGCGCCTCATCGTGACGGTGCCACCACGCCGTCGTCACGAGCTCATCGAGCAGGCCCCCGCGCGGCGTCCAGGTGTGGCGGAGGTGGGTGTAGCTGAAGGTCTGAGGGTCGTAGAACCGGGAGATGCGGCGGCTCTCCCCGCTGTTCTCGAAGTAGCCGTCCGGACGGCGGGCATCGTCCTGACGGGTGTGGCCGAAGGCCAGCTCCAGGCGCTGGTCGGGGAGCCCCTCCCAGGAGAGTCGCCCGGCCCAGGAGCCCTCGTCGTAGGCGGTGTTGGGAATGCTCCCGGAGGAATCCGCCCCGGGCCCGAAGAGGTTCCGGTCCATGTCCTTGCCGCCCACGCGATCGTGGAAATCGATGAGGCTCCCCTCGAGGGAGTAGCTCCACACTCCGCTGCGTCCATCGATCCCCGTCGCGAGCTGCGCGCCGTTCGCGCTGTCGACTCGGGTCGTGGTCCAGGAGGAGAGGGTCTTGTCGACCCCCCGACCCGCCTCCGGGAGACGCAGATCGATCGCCCCGGTCAGGCCATCCGAGCCGGTCACGACCCCCGAGGAACCGAGGATCACATCGATCCGATCGATGCTCATGTCGGGGATCAGGGCGGAGTACTGGTTCGGTCCGCTCCGCATCGTCGCGTGGCTCAGGCGGACGCCATCGAAAAGGAGCAGGCTCTGCTTCCCGGTCAGGCCGCGGATGTAGGGACTCGTCTGTCCCGGTGCCGTGTGCTGGATGATCACCCCGGGCCCATGATCGATGCGGTCCAGGGCGGTGCGGCCGACCGCCTGATCGAGCTCCTCCCGGTCGTGGGGGTAGTAGGCGTAGGGCTGGTCGAACGGATCGAGGGAGAGCCGGGTCGCCGTGACGACCGTGGTCTCCACCGGGATCGTCGGAGGGGGGGAGTCGTCCGAAGCGGGGGCGGAGTCGTCAGAGGGTGCGGAGTCCGCCGGGCGGGGGTCCTGCGGAGCGGCGAGGGATGGGTCGAGGGGGTCATCCCCGTGGAGGGAGGGAGCGAGGGCCGGGATCAGCAGGAGGGCGAGGATTCCGGCGAGGGCAGGCGCGGGCCGAGGAGGCATCGAGGATCTCCGGGGACTGCCGTGGGGAAGGGAGCATGCGACCGACCAGAAGGTCGCACCGGCCCGAAGGATCGCCGATCGAGGGGTCGAGGGAAAGACGAGCGAAGGGGCGTCTGTCTCAGTACGGCAGCTTCTTCGCCTTGCAGAGGTTCTTCTTCTGCGCGGCGGCCCGCCCGCACTTCGAGCAGATGAAGCGGGGAGCCGCGACGACATCGGCGGAAAGGAGCTCGAGGTTCTTCTCGATCGCCTTCCGGCCCCACTTGCAGATCGGCTCCTTGAGGAGATTCGCTGGGCTCATCGGGACTCCGCAGATTCCAAGGGTGTGGTTTGCCTCCCAACTGTTTGGGATACCAAACAATGGTTGGGGAGACCAGCCCTGGTCGGAAGGTTTCTCCACAGGTCTTTTCCAGATAATGGCTTATGGAGCCAGGCAGGCCCCGGCGGACAGGCAGGTGAGCCCCGCCGGGCTGGGGTCCGGCCCGCAGGCGGGGGAGGGCGGAGGGAGAGGCCCGCCGCCCCCGAAGAGGTGCTCGAGGATCGTGACCGGATCGGAGATGTCGAGCGCGCCGTCGTCGTTCGCGTCACAGGCGGAGGCGCAGCTCCCCAGGGGGGCCCCCCCGAAGAGTGCGTTCAGGAGCGAGATCGGATCCGCGAGGTCGACCGAGGTGTCTTCGTTGCAGTCTCCGCGGCGGAAGAGCGAGCCACGGGTCAGGTCGAAGTCGTCGAGGGAGACCCGGGCCGCGGTGTTGGCGGGGGAGACGCGGACCTCGAGGGTCACGGCGCGGTCGAGGGGGACCGCCGCCAGATCGAAGGCTTCGGTCTGCCAACCGGTCGCGGTGCTGAGGCTGCGCGAGCCGAGCAGCTCCTCCGGGCCGATGCCATCGTCGCGGAGGAGGATCTCCAGCACCGCCCCGGGGTCGGGATCGAGGACCCGGATGGAGCAGGTGAGCTCGGCCGCGTCCGACGGGAGGTGAAAGCGATCGTGGCGTCGCCACGACGCCCCGCCGTTCAGCTCGAGATGGGGCCCGGAGGCGTCGGCCGCGATGACCCCGGGGCCACCCCCCCCGTGCCAGAGCCAGCCCGCGTCGTTCCCCGAGCCGAACTCGAAGTCTCCGTTCACGATCGCGGGAGTCGGCGCGACCGGGACCCGCCCGGCATCGGCGCAGCCCCCCCCGGGGCCACAGGGGCGCTGAGCGAGGCCGCCTCCGAGCTGGCTGAAGAAGAAGCCCTCTCCCGCGCCCTGGGCGGTGTACCAGTCCTGCCGATCGATCGAGCAGTCCCCATCGGTCCCCGCGAGGAGGTCGATCGTGCCGTGGTACCAGGTGTGGACGAGGATGTGCTCGAGGCTGCAGGGGGAGAGCCGATTGTCGACGAAGCCGAAGGCATCGAGGCCGAGGTCCAGGTTCCACGCGCCCGCGACCGGCTCTCCGTCGAAGTCGAAGAAGAAGCAGCCGTGGTCGATGTCACACCCGTCCGCTCGGTAGTAGTTGTCCGCGAAGACGACCCCTTCGTGGACCACCATCGCGGGGTCCAGGAGGTTCGCCGAGGGCCCGATCGGATGGGGATCGAGGAAGGTCAGGTGATCGACTGCGATGCCGGCGCCGACGAGTCGCTCCACGACCGCGGTGTTCAGGGAGGCGCCGCGGGAGTGACCGATGAGGTGAAGCGGACGGTCTCCGCCGCCCGGAGCCACGAGGACGCTCGCACCGGCCAGCGGGCCGAGGAGCCGTGGATCGCGCAGCGAGGCATGAAGAGTGTCGGCCGCGGCGAGGGCGGTCCCCACCCGGGTGCCGTCCCCCGGAGTCCAGGCGGAGCACTCCGCCCAGTCGAAGCAGAGGACGATGGCGCCGGCCGGGTCGTTGCTGCCGTAGACGGGGCTCCACCCCCCCGTCGCCGGATCGAGCACGAGGACGGTGCCGGGAGGCGAGCTCCGGTCCGCGATCCGGGAGCCCATCACCACGGGCCAGTCGGGAAAGGTCGCATCGAGCTGATAGCCGTGAGTGATGACGGTCGTCGTCGGTTGCGCGACCAGATCCCCGCAGCAGAGAAGGACGAGGGCAGCGCCGAGGGCGACCGGAGGACGCGGGGCGGGGCGGCGGGGCATCGGACTCTCCTCCGTTCGGGGGCGGCAGGCAAGGAGCGGGGGACGGGCTCCTCCTTCGAGGCTCGCACGAATCTCGCGGGAGGCAACCCCGGATCGGAAGTCTCCGACAAACGGACCGGGGACGGACCTCCCTCAGATCGCGGATCCGACCGCTGGGCCGTCGCCGTCCCTCCCCTCCTCGAACCGGACCTCCTCGCTCTGGCGGGCGAACTGGGCACGGTAGAGGTGATGGTAGCTCCCCTCCCGACGCAGGAGCTCCTCATGAGTCCCCTGCTCGATGATCCGCCCGCCCTCGATGACGAGGATCCGATCGACGCGCCGGACGGTGGCGAGGCGATGGGCGATGATCACGCTGATCCGGCCCCGGAGGATGTTATCGATCCCCCGCTGGATCCTGCGCTCCGTCTCGACATCGAGAGAGCTCGTCGCCTCATCCATGACGAAGATCGCCGGGTCGGAGAGGACGGCGCGGGCGAGCGAGACGAATTGCCGCTCTCCGCTCGAGAGGAGACAGCCCCCCTCCCCGACCTCGCTCTCGTAGCCGTCTTCGAGTCCACGGATGAATCGATCCGCGCCGACCCGCCCCGCCGCCTCCTCCACCTCGGCATCGGACGCGCCCGGTCTCCCGTATCGGATGTTCTCCCGGATGGAGCCCGAGAAGAGATGGGGGTGCTGAAGCACGACCCCGAGGCGTGACTGGAGCCAGTGCTGGCTCCTCTCCCGGAGGTCGATGCCGTCCACGAGGACCTGGCCCGCCGCGGGCTCGTAGAAGCGGCACAGGAGACCGGCGATCGTCGACTTCCCGCCGCCGGTCGCCCCGACGAGGGCGATGCTCTCGCCCGCACCGATCCTCAGGTCGAAGCCGCGGAGGATCGGCTCCTCCGGGGTGTAGTGGAACTCGACCGCGCGGAACTCGACCGAGCGGATCGGACCGGGCTCCCCCGTCTCCTCCCGTCGCCCGGCGAACGGCTCGGGGTCGGGGCGCTCCGGGTCGACGATGTCCGGGGTCTCGTCGAGCATCGACTGGAGCCGCTCGGCGGATGCCTGAGCGGCCTGCAGCTCGGTGAAGCGCGCGGCGAGCTCCTGGATCGGCTGGGAGAAGTGCGTCGCGAGCTGCAGGAACGCGATGAGCTCGCCGGGGGTGAGGCGCCCCATCTCTAGCGCCGCGCCACCCCGGAAGAGCGCGAGCCCCACGCCGAGGCTGCCGAGGGAGAGGACCACGGGGAGGTAGACCGCGGCGGTGACCATGTTCCTCCGGGATGAGACCTCCATCCGGTCGCTGAGGCGCTGGAACTCGCGGAGGGCGGCGGTCTCGCGCGAGAGGGCCTGGGTCGTCTGCACCCCCATGATCCCCTCGTTGTAGGCCGCGGTGATCTCGGAGTTCGTCCGCCGGATCCGCCGCTGGTACTTCAGGAGTCGCCGCTGGAACCACGCGCTGACGAGGACCAGCGGGGGGACGATGAGCATCACCCACAGGGCGAGCCGGGCGTCGAGCCACAGCATCCAGCCGGCGAGGGAGAGGAGGTAGAAGACCCCCCAGGTCAGGTCGAGGAGGAACCAGGGGGCGAGGCTCGTGATCCGCCCGACATCGCTGGTCATGCGGGCCATGAGCCAGCCGACCGCCTTCCGATCGAAGAAGGAGAAGCTGAGTCGCTGCAGATGGGCGAACCCCTCCTTCCGCATGTCATGGGCCATCCCCGTGGCGATGTCTCCGGCCGCACGGATGAAGGCGAAGACGATGAGCCCGAAGAGCGCGATGAGGGCGAGGTAGGTTCCGATGAGCCCGGGCAGGTCCTCCTGCCGGCCCGCGTTCGCCGCATCGATGATCCTCCCCACGGTGAGCGGCATCACGGGCTCGATGATCGCGAGCACCACCGCGCTCGAGCAGAGCAGGAGGACCGGCCCGCGCTGGGGGCGGAGGAAGCGGAGCAGGCGTCGCCACAGGGCGAGGTCGAGACCGCGCGACTCGTCCTCCTCGTGGAAGGTCTCGCTCATCGTCCGCTCCCTTCCGGGGAGCCGGAGGAGGGCTCTCCTCCGTCGGCGAGCTCCTCCTCGAGCGCGCTCTCGAGCTTCCACAGCCGACGGTAGATCCCGTCGGCCCGGCTCAGCTCCACGTGGCTCCCGCTCTGGGCGATCCGTCCCCGCTCGAGGACGAGGATCCGATCCGCGTGCATCAGGGTGGAGAGCCGATGGGCGATGATGAGGGTGGTGTGCGCGCCGCTCCGACGGCGGAGGGTCTCGATGATCTCGCTCTCGGTGTCGGTGTCCACGGCGCTCAACGCATCATCGAGGATCAGGATGTCGGGCTCGTCGATGAGGGCGCGGGCGAGGGCGACCCGCTGGCGCTGGCCGCCGGAGAGCGTGACGCCCCGCTCCCCGACCGTCGTCTCGTACCCGTCGTGGAACCCGGCGATGGAGTCGTGGATCGCCGACTCGGTCGCGGCCCGCTCGATGTCCGCCTCGCTCGCGGTCGTGCGCCCGAGGTGGATGTTCTCCCGCACCGTCTTCGAGTAGAGGAAGGGGTCCTGGAGGACCACGGCGATGCGGGAGCGCACCCGCGAGCGGGGGAGGGTCGCGATGTCGCGCCCGTCGAGGAGGATCCTCCCGCGGTCGGGGTCGATGAACCGGAGCAGCAGCCGGGCGATCGTCGACTTCCCCGAGCCGGAGGCCCCGAGGAGGGCGATCGTCTCCCCCGCGGCGATCCGGAAGTCCACGCCGTCGAGGATCGGCGTCTGCTCATCGCCGGGGTGGTAGGCGACCGCATCGAAGACGATCGCCCCCCGGCGTCCGGCGGCCTCTCCCTCCGACGCGCGCTCCTCCTCGCGTCGATCCTCCGCCGTCACGAGGGCGGGATCCGGCTGGCTCTCGATCTCGCTGGCGAGGATCTCGCCCACCCGGGAGATCGCCACCGTCGCCTTGCCGAACTCGGTCAGGATCCTCCCCATGAAGCGCATCGGCCAGAGGAAGAGGTTCACGACCGCGAGGAAGAAGTAGAAGGCCCCGGTCTCGAGGGTCCCATCGAGGAGGCGGAGGCCTCCGTATCCGATGACGATCGCGAGCTGGAGGAAGCAGAAGAAGTCGGAGACCGACCAGAAGACCGAGAGGTGACGGTAGAGCGTGCGATCGAGGAGGCGATGACGGCTGTTCCGCTCCGCGAAGCGCTCCTCCTCGTGCTCCTGCCGGGAGAACGCCCGGACGACGCGGATGCCGACCAGGTTCTCCTGGAGGACGCCGGTCATCGCCCCCTCCGCCTCATCCACGGCGAGGAACGCGCTCCGCACCCTGCGGAAGAACAGATAGCTGAAGCCGGTGATCCCCGGCATGAGGACGACCGCGGCGAGGGTCATGCGCGGATCGAGCGCGAGCATCAGCGGGAGGGGGACGAGGAACATGGCGAGCGCCCGGCCGATCTCCACGACCTGGCTCGCGAGGAAGTTGCGGATCGTCTCGACATCGCTGGTGCAGCGCTGAATGAGGTCGCCGGTGTTCGCGGTGTGGTGCCACGAGACCGGCAGGCGCTGCAGGTGGTCGTAGAGTCGGTCGCGGAGCCGGCGGATGATCGCCTCGCTCGCCCGGGCCGCCCATCGTCCCCGGAGATAGGTGAACGCTCCGGCGGCGAGGGTGACCGCGAAGATGGCCATCATGGCGATCCACAGGTCGGCGCGGAGGCGGTCCGCTCCGCCGAGGAGCTCGATCAGGGCTCCGGAGATCGGGCCGGGTGGGGCGCCGTCCTCGGCGAGGACATGGTCGAGGACCGCCTGGGGGATGAGGGGGGCGATCGCGAGGAGGGCCGCGCCGGGCAGGAGTGCGAGGAGCGCGCCGCCGTAGCGGAGCCGCTCACCGCGGGTCTCCAGCCAGAGGAGTCGGAGAGCGGGCCCGAAGGGCGCGGTGGTCCTCTGCCGCTCCTCCTGCATCATGCTCCTCCCGTCCGCCGCTTCCTCCGCCGGGCGACAGGATGACGACAACCCACCGGAGGGGCACCCACTCTTGCCGGATCTTCACCCGGCTCCTCGATGCTCGGTGGTTCCCCTCTCCCGCCCCGTGTGTCACCCTCACGGGCTGAGATCGGGAGGAGGAGCCCCTTGCAGACCGCCAACGCCCCAGAGGCGCAGCCCGAGTTCGGCGTCCGAATGCCGCGCGCCCTGTGGATCATCTTCTTCCTCGGCTCGATCGCCTCCGTCATCACCGTCTATGTCCTGACCCAGCAGGGCTGGGCGGAGATCACGGAGCGGGCCCGGGCGGAGATGTCGCTGTACCCGGTCGTCCGGGAGCAGATCGGAGAGATCGTGGAGATCCGCCTCGACCCGGAGCGGCGCGCCTCGCGATCGAACCCCGATCAGGTCGCCATGGATCTCTTCGGGACCCTCGGCGTCGGGGTCGTGCAGGTCGAGCTGGTCGAGAGCGAGGAGGGGTTCGACTTCATCCCGGGAGAGACCCTGCGCGTGGGAGACCGGGAGTATCCGCTCCTGCGGGGAGACCCTCCACCGCGCTGAAGGACCCCGGCGGGTCGCCTAGGGGTCCTCCTCCGGAGGGGGCTCGAAGTCCCCTTCGATCTCCGGGTCGTCGAGGGAGCCGCTGAGGCGGAACCGGGTGAGGGTGTTCACCAGGTCCGAGAGGATGGGCAGGCCCCCGAGGGTCTGCGGCTCGAGGATCAGGTCGAGTTCACTGTCGAACCCGAGGGTCCCGCGCCCCTTCAGGTTGATGATCGGGCTCTCCAGCACGAAATCATCCCAGTCGTCGATGACGATCCGTCGATCCGCCACCCGGTAGCGCTTCACGGTCGCCTTCTCGAAGTGGAGGTTCTCCTTCGAGAAGCCCTGCAGCGGGTTGAGGATGATGGCGGCGAGGGCGGGGATCTTCGTGAGGCGCCCGTCGCGAATGCCCGCGTAGCCGAGCCCGATCAGGGAGTCGACATCGTCGGTCGCCCCGCGCAGCTGGAGCGCGCCGTACGCGGTGCCCGCCGTGTCCTTGGTCCCGAAGAGGTCCTCGCCCCCCTCCTCGAGGAGGATCCCCTCCGCCTCCGCCTCTCCGCCGAAGCTGCCCCCCTCCTTCAGGTCTGCGAAGAAGAACCCGTCGAGGGTGCCCCCGAAGAGTGCGGCCGGCCCGAGGGAGGCCTGGAAGGTCTTCGTCACATCCGCGTCGAGGAGGCTCTCGAGGAAGAAGTTGCTCGGGCGGTAGCGGGAGTTCTCATCGCGCTCCGCGTTCGTGAGGTACTGGATCTCCGGGTGGAGCTCTCCGTAGACGAACGAGGTCGGTCGGGTGACATCGACCCGGAACCGTGAGAACCGGTAGGAGCCCCGGTCGAGGGAGCCGCTGAAGTGGTGGGGTCTCTCCCCGTCGAGACCGCCGTGCACCTCGAAGTGGGCATCGATGTCATAGAGCCGGAGTCCGAAGTCGACCGCCCCGTCGAGCAGGTCGATCCCCCCGACGTACTCCACCACATCCGGTGCGCTCCCCCCCGTCCAGGAGTGCACTCCGACCGATCCGAACACCTGACCCGAGAGGTCCATCCGCTCGGCGAACTCCCGGAGATCCGCGGGCAGGCTCTCCACGAGGGTCGGGTCGGAGACCTCGAGGCCGCGCTCGTCCTGGCCCAGCAGGATCTTCAGCTCGATGGCGAGCAGCCAGCGATCGGGATCTCCCTCGTCGGGATGACTCTGCTCCCCCGTCACCAGGACCCTCGGCCCCTCGTTCCCCTCCTCACCCCCCTGCAGCGGAGAGGTGCGCAGCGAGTCAAAGCGAAGGAGGTCCGCCGCGCTGTCGTAGATCACGGTCCCCTGCTCGAAGAGGAGCGGGTAGGGGAAGTCCTCGTAGCGGATCTCGAGGGGGGCGCGGATCTCCGCGGTGACGAGCACATCGAGCGGCGCACTCCCCTTCGACCGGAGGAACACGTGAGTGTCGAGCTTCCCATCCGTCCCCACCCGCGAGGTGCCGGGACCGAAGGTCTCGACCACCTCCCGCAGCTCCTCGGAGAACGCGGCGACGACGGACGCTCCGAAGGGGAGCTCCGGCGCGTGGATCTCGAGGTCGATGTGTCCCTGCGCGCCGTAGACGATCTCCCCCTTCTCGAGGGCGACGACCGCACCGGCGTGTCTTCCGCGGATGCCGTCGAAGCGGACGCCGTTCTCATCGAAGACGACGACGCCGGTGAGCCGATCGACCCGGACCGGGAACGCCTCGTGGGCGATGTCCAGATCGCGCGCGGTGAGCTGGATCGTCGGTCGGAACGGACCGCCCGGCTCGCTCCTCACGAGGATCAGCAGATCGAGGAGCCCCCCCGGATCGAATCTCTCCACCTCGCGGCGGATGTCCGCGGGGAGCGCGGCCATCACCTCTCCGTCGATGGTGATCCCCTCCAGCTGCACCTCGACCTCCTGCGGTGCGTCGGCGTTCTGGAGGTTCCCGGTCGCCTTGACCGAGACCCGGGGCGCGGTGCCGCCCACCACATCCACCCGGAGCTCCCCCCGGTCGACATGGATCGAGCCGGACAGCCCCGAGATCGGGTAGGGGATCTCGCTGTAGCGGGCCGCGACGGAGTGGAGATCGAGGATCGTGTAGAAGTCGGCGGGGGGGAACGAGTCTCCGCGCGCCGTCAGCGTGAGGCTCGCGCTCCCTTCCGGGGAGTAGCGATCCCAGCCCCGCCGCGCCGGCTCCGGGAGCGCGTCCCGCACCTTGGGGCCGAGCTCGATCTTCGAGAGCCGGATCTCCACCGAGTTCCCCGCCGGTCCCTCGGGGGTGAGCTCGATCGAGCCTCTGACCTCGGCGGTGCCACCGAACGCCTCTCCGCGCAGGGCATCCTCGATCGTGACCCGTCGAGGATCGACGCGCACCGTCCCCCGCACGCGGTCGATCGCGATCCGCGGGTCACGGAGGCGCATGGACGCATCGGAGAGCGTGACCTCACCGCTGTTCTCCACCGTCTTGCCGCCGGTGACCATGAGCCGGTGGCTCACCTCGGCGGTCCCCGAGGGCTGGTACTCATCCCAGATCGCGCGCAGGGAGCGAGGCAGTCGCGAGCGGAAGGAGGCGTCGACGCGGAGTCGCTCCACCTGAAGGGTGGTGCGCAGGTCCCCCCGTCTGAGGTCCCCGCTCCCGTCGAGTCGGATCGTGGCGAGGTCGGCGATCCTCGTCTCCGCCGTGATGGTGAACGCGTCCCGGTCCTCCCGGCGATTCCGCACGAGGACCTCGGGGATGACGATCGGCTCCTCGATCTCGAAGACCGTCTCGGGGCAGGTCCAGACCCGCACCTCCTTCACGGTCACCGAGGGTGGTCGCCAGTCGATCAGCGTCGCTCGATCCTCCTCCGAGGTCTCGCTCGGAGCTGTCTCTCGCGGTCGGAAGGCCTGGAGCACCCGGAACACTCCGAGCTCATCGCGCTCGACGAAGATGTCGACCCCCGAGACCTCGAGGGACTCCACCTCGATGGAGCCGAAGATCAGCGGCAGGAGCCGCAGCCGCCCCTCGGCTCCCGGCACGGCGAGGAGCTCGGGGAAGCGACTCCCGGGCGGGGACCCGATCCTCAGGTCCCGGAGGCGCACCTCGTCCGGGAAGCCGTACTCCACGCGACCGATCTCGACCTCGACCGCCAGCTCGCGGGCGAGCGCCCCCTGCACGAGGGCCGTGAGGTGCTCCGCGTCGAGGGCGGCGCGGGCGAAGAGCAGTCCGCTGCCGAGGAGGACCAGCGGGATGAGACCGAGCCCGAGGAGGCGCTGAATCCTGCGCTGGCGCCGGCGTCGCGGGGAGAGCCGCGCCGCCCGGTAGGGGGCGGGGGCATGCGGAGCGGTCGGGGTGAGTGCCTCGACTCGCCTCTTCGGCGCGGGCTGGCCCGGCGTCTCGCGTGGCTCCGCCGTCACGATGATCCGCTCCCCGCATCCGGAGTGGGGAGGAGCGACCCGCGCCGCGCCGGGTGTCCGGCGGGCATGTCCCCGCTCGGTGGCTCCGGGAGAGCCCCGCGCGCCGCCTCCGCCGGGGTGGGAGCATCCCCGCCGCGCGCCGCACCCCGGTGGACCCGGACCGCCCGAGGCCCGAGTCGGCTGCAGATCTCGTAGGGGATCGTCCCGGCCCGATCGGCGACCTCCCCGATGGAGATGCTCTCCCCCTCCTGCGCTCCGATCAGCGTGGCGCGGTCCCCGACCCTGACCTCCGGGACCTCGGTAGCATCGACCATCACGTAGTCCATCGTCACTCGCCCGATGATCGGCGCGCGGCGCCCCCGCAGGAGGACTTCACCGCGCCCCCCCAGCGAATAGGGGATGCCATCGTGGTACCCGATCGGCAGGGTGGCGATCCGGGAGGCGCGGGGTGCGACCCACGCGCCGCCGTAGCCGATGGGGGTGCCGGCGGCGTGGTCCCGGAGATGGCACACCGGCGCGTGGAGGGAGAGGACCGGGCTCGGCGCCTCGCCGTGACCCCCCCCCGACTTGCGGAATCCATAGAGGTATCCGCCGAGGCGGACCCCGTCGAACCAGGCCTCGGGGTGGCGGTCGAAGGCACCGGTGCTCGCGACATGGATGCTCGGGGGGCGGTCGCCGCTGGCGATCGCGGCGTCGACCACGCTGCGGAAGCGCGCGAGCTGCTCTCGCGTGAAGGCCTCCTGATCGGGGCTCGACAGGTGGGTCGCGAGCCCGGCGAGCCGCAGGGACGGTGTCGCCCGGACCCGGCGCAGCGCGGCGGGCGCGCTCGCGGCGGGAACGCCGAGTCGCCCCATCCCGCTGTCGACGAGCAGGTGGACCGGGAGGCGGACGCCGGCGCGCGCTGCGGCCCGCGCCATCGACTCGATGCTCTCGAGTGAATCGAGGGAGGGGATGATCCCCTCGGCGATGAGGGTGGGGAGCTCGCCCTCCAGGGAGGCTCCGAGGACGAGGATGGGGAGGCCGATCCCCGCCCGACGCAGCGCGGCTCCCTCGCCCGCATCCCCGACGCCGAGCATGGCGATCCCCTCGGCCTCGAGCGTGCGGGAGACCTCCACCGCGCCGTGTCCGTAGGCGTTGGCCTTCACCACGCCGAGGATCGAGCACTCACGGGGGAGGACTCCCCTCGCCCGGGCGAGGTTCCGGCGGAGGGCGTCATGGTCGATCTCGACCCGGACTCGGACTTCGCCGCTCAAGCGCCCCTCTCCTTCGCCTCGCGGACCTCCTCCGCGGAGGTCCTTCGGAGGTAGCGCGGGATCAGGGCGTGGGGGTCGAGCCACCCGGTGGGTGGCGGGTCTCCGCCGCGGATCGCTTCGATCCGCTCTGCCGCGATGCTGGTCACGGTCGAGGCGCGCGGCTCGTCCCAGATGGGGGAACAGGTCGGGAACCGATCCACTCCCGGGAGAGTGCGGGCGCCTTCCCCGACCAGCATCGTCTCGGGAGGGAGGGCCTCGAGGTACCCCTCCGCTTCCGCCGCCTCATCCTCCGACCGCCGCGCGCAGCCGTCGGGACCGATGGTGAAGCGGCCGCCATAGAGCAGGGAGCGGCGCGCATCGATGAGGACGGCGACCTCCCGGGCCTCCCTCGCGCCGAGGAGAGGGGAGGGCTCTCCGTCCCGCTCCGTCTCGAGGAGGCCGCGGGCGATCACCTCCAGCGAGCTGACCGCGAGGAGGCGGGCGCAGAGTCCCCACGCGAGCGCCTTCGCCGCGGCCACGCCGATGCGCGCTCCGGTGAACGAGCCCGGACCGACGCTCACCGCCACCACTCCGATCTCCTCCCGATCGAAGGGGACGCGCTCGGAGAGGGCGTCGATGGTCGGGAGGATCTCCCGTCCATGAACGAGGCCGACCGGGAAGAGGAGCTCGGTGATGGAGACGGTCCCATCCGACCCGGGCGCGGCCCATGCGACCGAGCCGCGGGCCTGACTCGTCTCTATGCCGAGGATCCCCGCTCCCCTCGCGGGGAGCGGATGCCCGGTGCTGCTCTGGTCCGGGTGGCTCGCTGTCGCCACTTCCCCCTCGATTCCCCGCTTCGACTAGCGGTAGCGCGCGTGGAAGGCCCTCGCGTTCTCGACGTACTTGACGGAGGCGCGGACGATGCCGGACCGCTCCTCCTCCGTCGTCTCCCGCACGATCCGGCCCGGCACTCCCCGCACCAGGGATCGGGGAGGGATCACCGTGCCGGGGGAGACGACGGAGCCGGCGGCGACGAGGGACTCCTCGCCCACGACGACATCCTCCATCAGGATGGCGCCCATGCCGATGAGGCTGCGGTCTCCCACCTCCACGCAGTGGATCAGGGCCCGGTGGCCGATCGTCACATCCTCCCCGATGGTGAGCGGCTTGTCGGGATCGGGGTGGACCATCGTCATGTCCTGGAGGTTCGTGCCCCGACCGATGGTGATCGACGCGTCGTCCCCGCGGAGGACGCAGCCGTACCAGATGTTTACGTCCTCCCCGATGATGCAGGCTCCCACCACCACGGCGTTCGAGGCGACGAAGTGCCCGTCGACGAGCTCGATCCGGGCGTTCCGCGCGTGCTCGGTCGAGGGGATGGAGGGCTCGGTCACGGCTGGGTGGTCCGGGGATCCACCGGCGCCGCCGGAGCGTCGGTGGGGAGGGAGTCGAGGCGGGGCGTGCCGGCGCGGAGCTTCTCGATCCTGCGCTCGTCCCCCAGGATCTCGACCACCGCCTCCTGGACCCCCCGCTCCGAGAGGAGGTTCGAGAGGAGAACGCGCTGGTAGCTGATCTGGTGGAGCTCGCGACCGAGGGCGCGGTCCCGCTCCTCCTTCTGCCGCACATTCTCCTCGAAGAGCTTCTCCTGCAGCTGCTCGTTCTCGACGAGGAGCTGGAGCATCAGGTCGGCCCGAGCGTCCTTCTTGCCGGTCACCCCGGCGGCCTTCCGCCGCAGCTCGGTGATCTGCTTCTCCTGCCGCACGATCCGCTCCTCGAGCTCGGCCTTCTCATCGAGGAACTTGCGCTTCTCGTGCTCGTAGAAGTCGGAGAGGGACTTCTCGATCTGGAACATCCGCTCGTTGCGCTCCTGCTGGGCGCGATGGCCCCTCCAGCGGGCCCAGGTCCGGCCGAAGAGGAACGCGGCCGTCACGAGGATGACCCCGACGAGGGTGAGCACGACGACCTCGGACTGCTGGAGATCGTCCAGGAAGGCGATGGGGGGGAAGAGGGAGTGCGACAACGAAGATGCCTCGTTTCGTGGAGATCACTCGATCGGCTTGGCGGCGGTCGCGCGGGGGTTCACGATAATCCTCCCCGCGGGGAGCGGCAAGCGCCCCGGGTGAGCCGAACGGGAGGTCCCTCGTCATGCCCCACGCCGTCTTCGAGCCCGCGCCTCCGCTGGAGCACTTCTGGCGGGTGTTCTCTCCCTTCAAGGAGGTTCGCCCCGACCGGACCATCATCGAGGCGCGGTCGAGCTACCTCCGGCACGACCGCGGCTCTCTGATCATCGAGGCATTCGCCTTCGAGGTCGGTCCGCCCCAGCACTTCTTCGTCATCTGCGATCAACGAGGGTCGCGCGTGACGGTCCGCTGCGCCCCCCTGGTCCCGGTCTCCCGCAGCGATGGGGTCCTGGAGATCGTCCGACGCATCGCGGTCCAGTTCCGGGAGGCGGGGGGCACCCTGCTGCGCACGAACCTCGATCTCGACGCCCTCCCCGCCCCCGCGCTCGAAGGAGGGGGAGAGTGAGTTCCCGCGGGCCCCAGCCGGGGTCTCCTCCGGTGATCCTCGGGGTCGTCCACCTCCGGCCCCTCCCCGGGAGTCCTCGGTACGGTGGAGACCGCTCCGCCATCCTGGCGGCGGCCGAGGCGGATGCCGCGGCCCTGCTCGAGGGGGGCTGCGATGGCTTCGTCGTGGAGAACTTCGGTGATGCCCCGTTCCATGCGACCCGGGTCGAGCCCGGGGTCATCGCCGAGATGGCGGTCATCGCCTCGCACCTGCGGCGGCAGGCCGGGCCGGAGCCCCGGCTCGGGATCAATGTCCTCCGCAATGACGCAGGGGCGGCCCTCGCGATCGCGGCGGCGGCCGACGCCGACTTCATTCGCGTCAATGTCCACACCCAGGGCGCCTGGACCGACCAGGGGTGGGTGGAGGGGGAGGCTGCGAGGACGCTGAGGAGCCGTCGGGCTCTCGCGGCGGAGGGGGTGCGTATCTACGCGGATGTCGGGGTCAAGCACGCCATCCACCTCCCGGGGCACGACCTCGGCGAGAGCGCTCGGGAGACGGTGGGGCGGGGTCTCGCGGATGGCCTGATCGTCTCCGGAGCGGGGACGGGGCGCCCGACCGATCCGTCGGATGTGGCGACGGTGCGTCAAGCGGTGCCGGGAGTGCCGATCCTCATCGGGAGCGGCGCGACGGCAGCGACGATCCGGGCCCTCCTCGAGTGTGCGGACGGGGTCATCGTCGGCAGCTGCCTGAAGCGGGACGGCCTGCTCGAGGCCCCGATCGACAAGGAGCGCGTTGAGGCCTTCGTCGAGGCCGCGCGCCGTTGACCGTCTCGGGAAGGTCCCGGCCGAGAAATCGAGATTTCTCCTGAACTTAGGGGCCTCCCGTCCTTGAATTCCACGCCGATTTCGGCTAGCCTGCCCGACTGGCGAAGGATCAGGGGCTGCCGTCGATGCAGCGCCGCCGCCCGTCCTTCGCAGAGGGAAAGCAGGATCGCCGCTGCCGTTCGTCCCTCGATTCTGTCTTCCGCGACTCGGTCTTCCGTGACTCTGTCTCCGGTGACTCGGTCTTCCCCGGAACCGCCGCTCCAAGCAGGTCTTCCGCCGACGGATCTCTCAGAGACCGGAATCTCCAAGAACAGGCATTTCTGCTTACAGAAGCCGGTTCAGCGGCCGCTTGATCGCGGCGCGAACCGTCCCTCTCGCGACCCCTTGCCGCTTCTCGCGCGCCGGCGCGAGCGAAGCACCCCTCAGGAGTGGAGTCCGACGCCCATGGCCCACTGGACCGATCGACGCGCCGACCGAGGCGGCAAGATCGTCGCCGGGAACTGGAAGCTCCAGCCACCGCGCGGCGAGGGGGTCGAGCTCTTCCGCGCGATCCTCGCGGGGCTGGGCGATGCTCCGGTCGGGGCGGGCGGCCCGGGGGCATGGGTCATCCCGCCCGCGCCCTATCTGGGGCTCTTCGGCGGTGAGCTTTCGCTCGGAGCTCCCCTCGGCCTGGGGGCTCAGGACCTCTCTCCCTGTGGGTACGGCGCGCACACCGGGGAACTCGGGGGGGAGCTCCTCGCCGACTTCGGCTGCGCATTGGTCCTCGTGGGCCACTCCGAGCGTCGCCAGGGAGGCGAGAGTGACCCGGAGGTCGCCGAGAAGGCGCTCGCGGCCGATCGGGCGGGACTCCTTCCCCTGCTCTGTGTCGGCGAGTCGGAAGTCGAGCGAGATCAAGGAGATACGATCGCAGTGGTCGAGCGCCAGCTCGCCGCTGTCTTGGCCACTCTGGCGCCGGAGCGCCCGCTCTGGGTCGCCTATGAGCCCGTCTGGGCCATCGGCACCGGTCGGACCGCAACCTCGGAGCAGGTGGTCGAGGTGCACCAAGCGATCCGGAAATCCCTCGCCCGGGGGGGAAGAGATGGGGCTGGAACGCCGATCCTCTATGGAGGGAGCGTGAATCCCTCGAACGCGGGGGCCCTCCTCGCGGAAGAGGAGATCGACGGCGCCCTCGTCGGCGGCGCGAGCCTGAAGGCGGAGTCCTTCCTCGCGATCGTGGAGGCGGGGGCGACGGTCTCCGACTGAACCAGGGACGGGAGAGCGGGGGAAGTCCCCGCGACCCGTCGTCGCAACGGACAGTGCACCGCGTCTGTCTCCGGAGCTTCCGGGGGGCGGGGTGGAGGAACGAGAACGGTACGAAGGAGTCAGCTCGTGCTCATCATTCTCTACATCATCCTCGGTGGCGTCACTCTGGTGATGGGTCTCACGATCCTTCTCCAGGAGCCGAAGCAGGCCGGACTCGGCGGGAGCTTCGGCATGGGGGGAGATCAGATGCTCGGAGCCCGGAGCCCGAACGCGCTCTCCCGCTTCACCGGCATGCTCTCCGTCGCCTTCCTGGTGCTCTGCCTCGGGATCGGCCTCCTCGACAAGGTCGAGGCGGGACGCTCCTCGATCGACCCGCAGGCCGGTGACCAGAGCGGCATGCGGACGAGCGTCGAGCCGGTGGGGACCACTCCCGAGGGAGATGGAGCGATCGACGGGGCCACGGACGGTGGCGCGACCGACGGTGGCGCGACCGACGGTGCCGACGCAGGGGCGACCGACACCGACGCCGGCGCCGCCGAGACGACCCCCGCGGACGGCGAGGGATAGGGCGCTTGCCGCAGCAGCTCTGCAGCATGACCGGCTTCGGCGCCGGTCGTCGGAAGGCGGAGGCGATCCAGATCCGGGTCGAGGTTCGCTCGGTGAACCACCGGTACCTGAAGATCGCCTCTCGCGTTCCGGATGAGCTCGCCTGGTCGCAGCACCGGGTCGAGCAGCGCATCCGGGAGCGGGTCGAGCGAGGCTCGATCAGCCTGACCCTGACGGTCGAGCTGGAGGGCGGGCACGAGCCTCCCTCCATCGATGAGGCCCGGCTCGAGCAGCTGTGGGCCACGCTCACGGCGTTTCGCGACCGGGTCGCTCCGGAGGGGGTGCTGAGCCTGACCGAGCTCCTTCAGGTCCCGGGGCTGGTGAAGGCCGAGAACCCGATCGCGGACCCCACCGGTCTGCTCCCCCTGATCGAGGGCGCGGTGGACGACGCGGTCGAGGCGCTGCGGGAGATGCAGGCCGCCGAGGGCGCGCACCTCCGCGAGGAGCTCGCGCAGATCACCTCGGGGCTGCGCGCCGCGATGGAGGCGATCGAGGAGGTGCTCCCGGGCCTCGCGGTGGAGAACCGAGATCGCTTCCGGGCCCGCGTGCAGGAGCTCCTTCGGGATCTCGACGTGGAGATCGACTCCGGCGAGCTCTGGCGGGAGTGCGCGATTCTCGCCGAGAAGGCGGACGTGACCGAGGAGGTCGGGCGTCTCCGGGGACACCTCGACCAGTTCACGAAGCTGGTGCAGGAGGGCGGGAGGATCGGCCGGCGGCTCGACTTCCTGACCCAGGAGATGTTCCGCGAGGCGAACACGATGACCGCCAAGCTGAACCGCTACGAGATCTCGGAGCGGGTGGTCGAGGCTAAGGCCGAGATCGACCGGCTCCGTGAGCAGGTGCAGAACATCGAGTGACCGATGCGCCGCGGGCGCGAGGAGTCGAAGGTGAACGAGGAGAGGGGAAGCCTGGTGCTGCTCTCCGGCCCATCCGGGGCGGGGAAGACCAGCGTGTGCGAGCGTCTGCTGCGCACCCCCGAGGTCGTGCGGGCGATCACCGCCACGACCCGACCGCCGCGCCCCGGTGAGGTGGACGGCGAGCACTACTTCTTCCTCGACGACGCCGCCTTCCGCGAGGGCATCGAAGGAGATCGGTTCCTCGAGTGGGCCGAGGTGCACGGGCGCCTCTACGGGACACCGCGGGAGCCGCTCGAGCGGCAGCTCGACTCCGGTCGGACCGTGCTGCTCTCCATCGATGTCCAGGGCGCCGAGGCGCTGATGGACCGCGGGGTCTCCGCGCTCTATCTGTTCCTCGAGCCGCCGAGCATCGAGGAGCTGCGCCGACGCCTGGAGGCCCGGGGCAGCGACGATGAGGCGACGATCGAGTTGAGAATGAGGAACGCGCTGGCTGAGCTCGCCCGGAAGGACCGCTACGACCACTCGGTCGTCAACGACGACCTGGACCGGGCCGTGGCGGAGATCCTCGAGCTGATCCAGCAGGCGGAAGAGAGAACCTGACACGGACCGGGGAGCTCCCTCCGGGGAGGTCCGCGGGCCGCGCCCTGAAGAAATCGGCGTGCTCGGAGCCCGGCTCCGCCGCCGTCAGTCGAGAGAACCGGAGCCCCGGAGAGGGGGACCCGGGTGAAAGGAGCTCCCAGGATGCTCGACAGCGAGATCGAGGATCAGCTGATCCTGAAGGTGGGGGGGAAGCTGCGGCTCACCTCCCTCATGCAGAAGCGCCTCGTCGAACTGAAGCGCGGCGCGCGCCCCCTCGTCGAGGTGGAGAACCCGCGCGATCTGCAGGACGTCGTCATTCACGAGATCCTCGAGGACAAGATCGAGCTCGCGGATCGCGCCGAGTGCCAGCCGAACTTCATGCAGGACGTCCGTCGTCTCGGCAAGGCCGACGAGCAGGGTGACGACAAGGAGATCTACGGCTCCGATCTCAAGCGCATCAAGGAGGCGCGGATCAAGGAGCTCTCCGCGTTCCTGAACCCGACCAAGGACAGCTGATCACCGACCGATCGAGAGCGGCGCCCGGGAGCGCGCGCGGGAGCGGCATCGCCGCGCCCGCGCGCGGCCCGGACTCCGGAGGGCACGCCGATGCTGCCAGTCGACACCCAGGAGATCCGTGACGCGTTCCGGGGGAGGACCATCGCCCTCGGCGTGACGGGGGGCATCGCCGCCTACAAGGTGGTCGAGCTCGCGTCCCGCTGGACTCAGGCCGGGGCCCATGTCCGGGCGCTCCTGACGCCGGCGGCGACGAAGTTCGTGACCCCGCTCACCTTCGCCTCGGTGACGCGGCAGCCCGCCCTCTCGGAGATCTGGCGGACCGACCTGGAGTCCGGTCGTCCGGAACACATCGACAGCACCATCGAGGCGGACGCCTTCGTGGTCGCCCCGGCCTCCGCCGACTTCATCGCCCGGATGGCGGGGGGGCTCGGCGGAGACATCGTCGCCGTCTCCTGGCTCGCGTTCGAGGGGCCGACGATCGTCGCGCCGGCGATGAACGACAGAATGTGGCGCCATCCGTCGGTCGCCCGCAACCTCGCGACCCTGCGCGAGTGGGGAGTCGATGTCGTCGAGCCGGGCTCCGGGCACCTCGCCTGCGGCTCGGTCGGCCCGGGGCGGCTGGCCGACCTCGAGCGGATCGAGGCGGCGCTCCTCGCCCGACTCTGACCCCGGCGCGACCCCCGGGGGGTCGCCACACGGAACCATCCCCGGCGCGGAGGCCCCCGATGGGTGCAGTCGACCGTCCCCTACTCCTCATCACCGCCGGCCCCAGCCGCGAGCACTTCGACGATGTCCGCTTCCTCTCGAACGGGGCCTCCGGCTCCCTCGGCATCGCGCTCGCCGCGGCGGCGGTCCCCCGGGGTTGGGAGGTCCATCTCGCGCTCGGACCGACGCGGGTCCCCGCGCCGGACCGCGTCACCGTGCACCCCTTCGTCTCCGCGCTCGACCTCGATCGAATCTGCACCGAGCTCTGGCCGCGCGTCGACACCTTCATCGCGACCGCGGCCGTCTGCGACTACCGCCCCGCCGAGCGGTATGCGGGGAAGCGCAAGAAGGGTGAGGATGACTGGGCCCCGCGGATGGTCCGGACTCCGGATGTGCTCGCCGGGCGAGGGGCCGAAAAGGGGGATCGCACCCTGGTCGGCTTCTCTCTCGAGGCGGGCGCGGGTCCCGAGGAAGCGGTTCGGAAGCTCGTGAAAAAGAACCTCGATCTGATACTCTGGAACACCCCAACGAACCTCGGGTCGTCGCAAGGACGATACACGTGGGTCGAGGCCCCGGAGACCGGCCGCGCGCCGGAATCCTCGGGGTTGGGGGGGACGAGGATCCGAGACCTGGGTCTCCTGCCGAAGGAGACCGTGGCCGGCGAGATCCTCGATTTCGTGGGTGCAGCGCGGACTCGTCGCCGCGGTCCGCTCCACCCCGACGAGGAAGAATGAGCCGAACCAGATCTGGGCGTTCGCGGGGTGGTGCCTCCAAGGGTCGTCGTGGCTCGACCGGGGGGACGACCCTCTCGAGGATGGCACACCTGCCGCGCGCGGAAGGCCGCGAGCTGCGGGCCGAGGTCATCGCGCTCATCCTTCTCTCCCTCTCCGCCTTCTACCTCCTCGGCCTTCAGAGCGAGCATGCCGTTCAGCAGGGTGTCCGGTCCGAAAATGTGTGCGGCTGGATCGGCGCCGAGCTCGCCAACCTCAGCTTCCACTTCCTCGGCGTCGTGGCCTCCTACTTCCTCTCCGCCCTCTTCGTGGTCTGGAGCCTGCGGGCCTTCTTCCGGCAGGAGGTCCCCGCTCGCGGCTGGAAGCTCTTCGGCTGCGGCCTGCTCCTCCTCAGCGTCTCCACCCTCGAGTGGCATCTGACCACCGAGCCGCTCCTCCCCCAGGAGCCGCTCCGAGGTGGGGTCTACGGCGAGTTCTTCGGCCAGAGCCTCTACGAGTGGACCGGGGTCTTCGGAACCTGGGTGATCACCCTCCTCCTGTGCGGCATCGGAGTCGTCCTCGCCACCGACCTCCTCATCTCCCCCCTCGTTCTCCTCTTCCTCCGTCGCGGTGCGACGGCTGTGGTCGATGGGGCTCGCCAGGTTCCCGGAGCGGTCGCGGCCGCGCGTGGCGCCGTCGGCCGCCTGAAGGAGTCCCTGCCGACCCCTCGCGCGTCCGGCCCCGCGACGGCAGGCGCCTCGACCAGCGGTGTCGAGTCGAAGAAGTCGAAGCGGCGCGCCGTCCCCGCGGAAGAGGATGAGACCGAAGAGGAGCTGGACCCCCACGCCGAGGACGAGCTCGAAGAAGATGAGCTCGAAGATGACGAGGAGTGGGAGGACGAGGAAGAAGAGCTCGAGGAAGACGACGAGGACGAGGAAGACGAGGACGAGGAAGACGAGGACGAGGAAGAAGAGGACGAGGAAGACGAAGACGAGGAAGACGAAGACGAGGAAGACGAAGACGAGGAAGAGGATCTCCACGGAGAAGACTCGGAGTCGGGGGAGCCCCGTCCCGAGCGGACGATCCGACTCGGGGGCGAGACCTCGTCCGATCCTCCTCCCTTCGCCATCGACGAGAAGCAGCTCACCTTCTCCGGCGTGTACAACTTCCCTCCGATCGACTTCCTCGAGGATCCCCCCCGGGTCGACCACGCGGAAGGGCGGGAGGAGCTCGACCGCACCGCGCAGAAGATCGAGGACACCCTCGCCTCCTTCCGCCTCGAGGCGAAGGTGCACAGTGTCCAGCGCGGACCGGTGATCACCCAGTACGAGGTCTCCCTCGCGCCGGGGATCAAGGTCCACAAGATCGTGAGCCTCTCCGACGACCTCGCGATGGCGCTGGAGGCGCGGAGCGTCCGGGTCGTCGCGCCGATCCCCGGGAAGTCGACGGTCGGCATCGAGGTCCCCAACCAGCGCCGCGAGGTGGTGGCCCTCAAGGAGCTCCTCCGTCAGCGCGCCCTCGCCGAGGATGCCGCGCTGCCGCTCTTCCTCGGGAAGGACGCCGCCGGGGACACGATCATCGAGGACCTGGGTCGCATGCCCCACCTCCTCGTGGCGGGCGCGACCGGCTCGGGCAAGTCGGTCTGCGTGAACGCGATCATCGCCTCGATGCTGATGACGAGGAGCCCCGAGGACCTGAAGATGATCCTCATCGACCCGAAGATGGTCGAGCTCTCCGTCTTCGAGGAGATCCCTCACCTGCTGACGCCGGTCATCACCGACATGAAGAAGGCACCGGCGGCGCTCGACTGGCTGGTCCGCAAGATGGACCAGCGCTACGAGATCCTCTCGAAGGCGGGCGTCCGGCACATCAAGGACTACAACGCGCTCGGCAAGAAGGAGCTCTACGAGCGCCTCACCGAGAAGATGAGCCACGAGGAGGCGGACGAGGCCCCCGAGCATCTCCCCTACATCGTTGTCATCGTGGATGAGTTCGCCGACCTGATGATGACGGCGGCGAAGGAGGTCGAGAACCACATCACGCGGCTCGCCCAGAAGTCACGCGCGGTGGGCATCCACGTCATCCTCGCGACCCAGCGCCCCTCGGTGAACGTCATCACCGGCCTCATCAAGGCGAACCTGCCGACCCGGATCTCGTTCATGACCGCGAGCAAGATCGACTCCCGCACGATCCTCGACCGCAACGGCGCGGAGAGGCTGCTCGGCCAGGGAGACATGCTCTATGTCGGGCCGGCGACCTCGGAGCTGGTCCGGGCCCAGTCGACCTACATCTCCGACAAGGAGATCCGGAAGATCACCAAGTTCCTGAAGAAGGAGTCGCAGCCCGAGTTCAGCCGGGAGATCGAGGGGTTCCTCGGCGGAGGCGCCGGGGACGGCGGAGATGGGCCGGGAGAGATCGACGACGACCTCTTCCCCCAGGCGGTCCAGATCGTGCTCGAGAGCGGTCGCGCGTCGACGACCCTCCTGCAGCGGCGCCTCGCCATCGGCTACACCCGGGCCTCCCGCCTCATGGACATCATGGGAGATCAGGGGATCGTCGGCCCCTTCCGTGGCTCGAAGCCCCGGGAGATCCTGACAAGCCTCGAGGACTGGAACCAGAAGCAGGAGGCCTAGGCTCCCTCGGCCCCCTTCGTCGCGTCGGGACGGTCGGTCTCCTCGGTCGGCTCCGGCGCGGCGGGCTCCTCAGCGCCCCGCTTCAGCCCCCGCAGCAGTTGATCGATCCCTCCGCGGTGATGGTCGATCGTCTCCCTCGGTCCCGTGATCTTGATGAACCAGGGGCCTTCGGAGGTCTCCACGATGATCGCCACCATGCGGGCGTCGTCGATCGCCTTCGGCGCCGGGCGACCGGGCATGCGGCCGCCGAGGTAGCGCCCCCGCACCTTCAGCACGGTCACGGGGAGGGCATCGACCCGCCTGCGCTCCGTCTTCGCGAACTCCTCCTCCTTCATCCCTTCGGGCTTCTCGAACTGACCGATCTACCGTG
>Ga0181574_10000362_pt1 | contig 42280 bp, 33 predicted proteins | sample 101ome_24_FD_145600 | JGI IMG/M metagenome (GOLD analysis project Ga0181574, IMG submission 145600) | Coastal salt marsh microbial communities from the Groves Creek Marsh, Skidaway Island, Georgia - 101410AT metaG (spades assembly) | ecosystem: Environmental > Aquatic > Marine > Intertidal zone... | reverse complement strand
CAATAAAGACTTTGAAGGAGTATTCTTGGTACGAGATGTAATCGAGCTTCCCACGTTGAAGTACTGACGAATTTATTGTTTAATCAACCGCCAGGTATGGCCGTATTGATTTTGCAAGAAATACACTCCTGAGCTTAAATGTTCTACTCGAAGGATTCGACTCGTTTTAGGCTCTAGAATTATCGCGCCTACCTCTCTCCCACATTGCTAATGGCCATTGGCTGCACAATTCGTGTATTCGTTTGCCATTCGTGCATTCGTGGCTAGGCTTGGTGTGGAGAGAGGAGAGTGGAAAGTTGAAAATGGAAAGTTGAAAATTAGCTAACGGCTAACAGCCAATAGCTAATGGCTTTAAAAATCAAGCATTGTCATTCGCTCACAGAGATCACAGAGTCACAAAGTAACACAGGAATGTCAGTTCGAGTGGCGATTGACGTAAGAAATCGTTGTATCGAGAACAGAATGACGGGTACGTTTAAATCCTCATCCAAGTATTCTCAATTATTATTCACGCATTCAAGCATTCACGCATTGTTTTCACTGTTCAAGATAAGACAGCGTCATAGGCACATTGTCGGTTTGTACCACATCCGGTTGTAAATCCAGCGCTCGTGGGAAGTCCTGCCGAATTTTTAAGCCATAAAAAACGATGTCCAAATCATAGGATCTCGCTAGTTCTACGGATGCTTCATCCTCGTCCAAAAAATGCGTAACAAAGCCGTGTGCACCAATATCCCGCAACTCAGTTACGTTTGATTCATTGATGTCTATCACCCACATCCATTTGAGGTTTGGACCGGAATGGTTAACTCCTATCTCGAGATGATCTAATTCTGGTGACTCAATAAAAACTCGTTCAGGATGTTTGTACTTCGAGATTTCTTGAATAAGACTTTCAACCAAAATGGTATCATAGTCCTGATCTTCTACTTCTTCTTGTGGCTGAATATTCAATGAAATCCAATATGCTGCATCAAAGCCATTTAGATATTCAACTAATTCCGCAAGCGACCATATTGAATGTTTACCTGTAAGCGCAGTTCCTTTTCCAGAGTACTGAATGCCTCCTAATTCTTTCAAACTACGATTACTGATATATCCCGACTCATTCGTACTAGACTCCAACAAATCATCGTGGTACAATACAATTTGGTTATCTGAGGTCAATTGTACATCCACTTCAATACCATCCGCACCTTGTATCTCAATTGACCGACGAATACTGGCCTCGGAATTGGGTGGCAGGTGATTGTTAAGTGTTACAAAGCCACTTCCACCATGTCCAAGAACTACTACTTGGTCACGCTGAATATCAGGGTAGTAACATGAGGTTAGTCCTACTACAATCGATATGAAATACCAAAGCTTACGCAATACGAAAATCCACCTATTACATACGAACCATTTGGCCCGCTTTCATTAAAAACACCAAAACTCACAAAACTATCTGCACCCCATCGTTCACTTAAATCATACTTTACATCATATCCGGCATATGCCTCCGTAAACCTGCTTAGTGACGAAGGATAAAACATTGTAAACAACTGCACATTAGATGTGAGCTTTTCGTTGGAGACCAACTCAAAACCTAATTGACCACACAAACCGGGAGCTTGAGACCAGGGAAAAGCCGCTTGACTGTAATTCTGCAAAATTCCAAGTCCATAGTTAAAACTCGAAACTTGACGATTATATGTTAAGGTTTGAGATACACCACTGTAAGACGTGAGCACATTCGTTTGTAACCAATTGGTTTGTGCATTGGTAACCAAACACCACATGATCAGGAGTACCGCAATGGAGATACGCATAATCAAAAGTAAGCTAGAACCTGTAACTAAACGACAAACTTGGGAGAACCGGCAATTGATTGATGCGTTTATATTTCACTCGATCAAAGTAGAAGATGTTATCACGGTTGTAAATATTCGTACAACTCGCAATTATCTCAATTTTCCGGTTTTCGTGATCCTTAAATTCAATGGTGCGTTTCAAACTTGCATCTAACCGATGATAATATGGCAATCTGCCTCGGTTCAAATCATCATACCCCACAATAAAATCTCCGTTCGAGGTTCGATAGTCTTCGGACAGACCATCAGAGAACGTAATGTTCTCGTAAAAACCTTGAGTTAGTGTGAATGGGAAACCACTTCCAAAATTCCACCGAATATTTGCTTCCCACTGTTTGTCTTCGCCCAACGCATAAGACGTAACCACATTGATGTTGTGTCGTCTGTCAAAATGCGGCTGATACGTGCGAACGCCATCGTAACGGGAAACATTATTGTAAGAATAAACTAGCCATAAGTACCAACGATCGGTCTGACGTTTATAGGTAACATCGAATCCGTAAGCTAAACCTGTCTCCACGATAAAGTCTTTCCGCAAGAACTCCGGCTTATCCAGATTCTCTTGATTATCATCGTAAATCTTATCACGATTTATGTTGGTTACTTGGGTAAAGTCCTTAGCATACCCTTCAATGTTCACGGATGCAAGACTATCCACATCAATTTCAAAACCACCTACCAAATGATTAGCGGTTTGCATACGGTGGTTTACGTCTTTTCTGTTTCCAACCGTTTTTGGTAAATCCTCTGGTCCACTCAAAAAACCGTAGAATAAATTCACTACATCTCGGTCGCTGGATGCGCTAATTAGGTTCTGACTGTAAACACCAGTTGCGAGCTTGAATCGCAAGATTTCAGAAATCAACCATTTAAATCTCAAACGCGGCTCAAAACTCGTGTTCCCTAGTGACGCGTAGCGCTGCATACGTAGTCCTGGCTCTAAGATAAACCTATTTTGAAGCTTGGTATTGTAGTTAACAAATGCGGCTAATTCGGTCGTGTTATCCTCTTGTGTAATCTTCCGATTTACCGAGTTGTACAACTGGAAGTTGGTTTGGAATCCATTCAACTCCATACCATATTTCAGTTGCGACTTCTTATAGAAGTATGTAAAGTTTAAACCTAGGTTAAATCCGTTAATGCCTGACCGGCGTGGTCGTTCATCGGTCTCAATCTGGTCGATTTGATAATCTGAATAGGCGAAGAAACCATCGATTACGTTTTTAGATTGGGACGGAACCAACAAAAATTCACCACCAAATCCATTCGACTTCCAGTTATAGGTAGTTGTATTCGGGAAGTCAACTAAATCGTTGTAATCGAAATAGAACAACTTCAAAAAGCTTCCAGAATTTGAATTGAAAGACAGTTTCGAGTATAAGTCACTGAAGGAATACGGCAGCCCCTCATCTCCTACATAATTATAGAATAGGTTCGACGTTTGGTCCAAGTAACTGTTCTTGTAACTCAGGATATACGAGGCATTGGCTCGATCTTCTTTATTTGCTTTTGCTCCACGAAGCGGTCCTTCGATTAACGCTTTTGACGTAAATGGATTAACATTCACCTTACCGCTCAATTTATTACGATTACCATCGCGTGTCTTTACATCCACAATAGCCGAAATCCGACCACCATACTCAGCGGAAAAGCCTGCAGAGTATACATCGGTTGTTTTTAAAATATCTGTATCGAAAACTGAAAAAAGTCCAATGGAGTGAAACGGATTATAAATGGTCATACCGTCCAACAATACTTTATTCATTACAGGTGAACCTCCTCTAATGTACAGCTGACCACCTTGATCACCACTAAAAACGACACCTGGAAGTACTTGTAGGTATTGAACTAAATCCGGCTCACCTCCTACCGTAGGTATTTGAGTCAACTGTTTGGGGCTTACACTTACCTCTGAGATACGAACCGTGGTTTCGTTTTTTATCCGATCTAAATCAATTTGTACCCGACCCAACGTTTTCGAGTTAGGTTGCATGTATAATTTTAGAACTTGAGGTTTGTATGGTTTAAGACTTACTGAAGCTTCTAGCGTATCATAACCCACTGTTATGACAGAAATCATATAGTTACCCGGAGCGACTTCTCCGAGTGTAAAAAAACCATTTTCGTCGGTCATTGCACCGAGCGGTTTGTCAGCAACCACGATGGTTGCATACGACACACCCTCACCTGTCTTCTTGTTGTAAACAAAGCCTTTAATCTCTGCATTTTGTGCGTGAGCGAGGGTGCCCAGCAAAACAAAAAGAAGTACTCCGATGTAGTGTTTCAAACAGCTCACAATTTGTGACGACAATGTTAACCAAATATTGCTTAGCTCAAGCAACGTCGTGGTTCAATATTGTATCTTTACGGTAAACTAATAAGGGGCGATGAACAAGCGGTCAAGAATACTTAACAAACGGACAATTTACGCAGCGGGATTAGCATTAATCCTGCCGTTCGCATCCGGTTGCCGTAAAGACGCGCCTCTACCCACCAAAATCATTTCATGTGGCACTCCTTACGAACTTGAGCTACCACAAAACACACCTCCTATGCCTATTCCAGAGGATAATCCAATGACTGTTGAGGGGATCGAACTCGGAAGGCATCTCTTTTATGAGAAAATGTTATCTGGTGACAACACACAGGCGTGTGCAAGCTGTCACCAACAAGAGCATGCATTTGCTGAGAACACGAAATTCAGTACAGGTATAGATGGTTTCGAAGGTACTCGCAACGCAATGCCCATTGCAAACTTAGGGTGGTCACCAAAATTGTTTTGGGACGGTAAGGCCAACTCATTGGAAGAGCTCGTGCTCTTCCCTATCCAGTCTGAAGTAGAGATGCATGAAAGCGTTTTCCGTGCAGTAAGAAAGCTTCAGCAGAGTGACAAATATCCGGCCATGTTCTACCAAGCCTTCTGTGATTCAACAATTACCGTAGAAACGATGTCGAAGGCGCTTGCTCAGTTCATGCGGTCTATAGTGTCATACAATTATAGATCGGTTCCCGGAATTGGTAACGAACTCAGAAACGAAGTCCAGAAGCGTGGATTTGAGGTGTTTGTCGACGAGAATAAAGGAGATTGTTTTCACTGTCATACCGTAACAACGTTTACAACAAACTTCAAATTCGAAAACAACGGATTAAACGAGAATCCGGAATCAGACCCGGGACTCTACGCTCAAACAGGCAATCCGGACGATATGGGTAAGTTCAAAATACCGTCCTTAATCAATTTACGTCATACCGCACCTTACATGCACGATGGGAGGTTTTCAAACCTGATGGAAGTATTAGATTTCTACGACACCGGATTTCATGTATCACCAACACTACCGATTGATCTTAGGAAACATACAAAAGATGGTAAATCTGTACCACGTCTTTGGAGCGAGCGAGACAAATTGGACTTACTGGCATTCTTACTCACCTTGGAAGACACTACACTTCTTACGAATCCAAAGTGGGCTCGTCCTGAAGATTAAGTCTCACCTCCCTAGCGTATTGTATCGCTGGCTAAAGTCGTAGTTAAAAAGACACCCAGACCATTGTTGATGTTGCTGTGTACGATCACAGCACTACCAAATGGACCTGACTCTTGAAAGTCTTGCTGATCTCTAAATTTCTGTAGCGTTGTGATATACTGATAGTAGTCAGAAGTAACTGTCTGTAATTCGATTAGATACAGTACATCCGAATTACCTGCGACCAATCCACCGGGAGGCACTACCGATATCGTTTTTTCTCGACCGTTAAACAGCTTGTCATTAAACAGGTAACCTCCATCATTTAGCTCCACAGTTTCCGGGTGTGATAACGTTTCATCCGTCATGGCAAAATCGAATGGCAAGTAAAGATCTGCCACTTCGCTGTAATAATAGAAATGAGCGATGTAGTAATTATTACCTGATACATCTGTCCAAGTGAGTGATAATAAGTCAGAAGGGTTTCCATTAATATCAACTGCACCATTTTCGACGTATCGAACAGATTTACTTACAGGTTCTTCTGGCATACGCGACCGCGCATTGGTTGTAGACAAGACTCCGGCATTATCCGTAACTGTAACCTCGTATGATTGTCCGGGAACGGGTTTCCGATTTGCGACAAACCTATTCGTGTTGTTGTCGTATTGTACTGATACTGTGTTTCCGTTTGCAACCAACTGAACATCTACATTATCGTAACGCGTTGGGACGCTGTCCGAATACGCATTTGCGGACTTCCCAACATAAATCGAAATGTTTTCGGTGTTACTCAAAACGCTGTTAACAATCAGCTGGTCGGTATACTCCGGTAACTGACTGCTGGGAATTGGTCTCTCGTTGCCGCATGAGATTAGCAACCACGGAGCTATTAGTATGAATATGTATAACAGGTTCTTCATGATTAGATTCTTAAACGGTAAGTGATGAATGGTAATAGTGAAAATCCGGATTGTACATAAGCCGTATACTTATACGTAGTGGTATTCTCATCTCTACGAGACAGAACGGTATCCGTGTTTCGGGTGCCGAGTAAATTGTAAATCATAAGCTCAAGACTCTGTACCTCGTCGGAGAAGAACCACTCAAATCGCATATCCACTCGCGCATGACGATTAGCTCGATAGTTATTTATTCGATCGTAGCCTAAAACGATGTCTCCAAAAATATCTCTGTATTTGGCTGTTGGAAGCGTGAATGGATTACCGGTGGCATAGACTCCATTTAGAGAAAAGATGAAGTTTTCAATATTCTGTACAAATCCTGCCTTCCCAATAAATGTGCGGTCGTAATCAAATGGGAATGATTCTCCGCGGTTAAGTTCATCGTATGTTCTACGCGCTCTGGCAATGGTCGCTGAAGCATAGAACAACTGATTATCGTTGGCATACTTAATGCTGTTTTCCCATCCCATAACGCTGCCAGTACCCACCAAAGCATTTGCATCAACATCGGTGCGATCAAACCAATCTGCAGCATAATAAATGGGCTGATTTGAGAGGGTCTTGTAATACGCTTCACTCAAGAAGCGCAAGCCTTTTCCATTCGTAGATGTATACGCCGCTGAGAAGATGTTCGATCCTTGCGGTTTCAGTGTTTCAGTGGCAGGTAGCCACACAATCAAGTTATCTGTTGCGCTCCCATCCGGGTTGTACATATGAAAGAACTGGTTCATGCGTGAATACGCCAACTTGAAGGATGAATTCGTAGTTAACTGGTAGCGAGCCGATAAACGCGGTTCAACATAAAAACCTGTGAAGTCTTTATAGTTATAAAGTGTTGTACGCAATCCTGCATTTAATTTAATTCTATCATCAACCTGAACTTCATCCTCGATGTATGCTGCTATTTCAAGTGCCGTTTGACGAATTGTATCACCAAACTGGTTGTCGGTAAGCAAGTTCCTGTTGATGTCAAAGCGACGTTCAACTAATGATCCTGAGTTATTTATATGTAGTCGATTTTGCAATCCATAACGCAACAAAGTCTTTTTGGTCAATCGTTGTTCAAAATCGACATTGGCACCAACCTCTCCATTTGAGAAACGCGCTTTGAATTCACTGATTGCATTTGAGCCGGGAGGCGCGGTAAAGTCTGTCTCATCAAGCGCCAATATGTTCCCATAGTTGGTGAAATAAAATGTGTATTGGGCTTTGCGCTTGCTCGACAAAACATGGTTGAAACGTGTAGATATTGTATGATTCACCAGTTCGAAATCGAATGCAAAATCAAGAGAAGTAAGGCCGGTTGAATCATCTATTTCAGATCCACTAAACCTGAACTTATCCTTTAGGTTATAGAAGCTAATATCTAAGCTATTCTTTTCTCCAACGTTGAGGTGCAAGCCTGCCATAAAATCTCGATAGAAGAACGCTTGTCCGCCAATTTGGATTAGTGCATCGATGTAAGACCGACGTAGACCGAAGCTAATACTGTTGCCATCACCGATAGGTACACCTACGTTTAGATTCGCTATTGCAGGTGAAACAGCTAACTTAACCTCAGCTTCATCCGCATTACCTCTATACGATTCTACATCTACCACACTAGCTAGTTTACCTCCAAATCGTGCAGGGAAGGCTGATTTATACAAGGTCACATCTTCGAGCATCTCCGGATGGAAATTGGAAATAAATCCACCCCAGTGACCGGTGCTATATATTGGTGCACCGTCCAATAACATTTGATTTTGTCCGAGGCCTCCACCGCGAACAGTCATGTTAGAATAACCAGCGAGTGCGAAATCTACTCCAGGTTGGATCTGTAAAGACTTTACTAAATCCGGCTCAGAGAAAATGTAGGGTATATTGTCGAGCTCTACTCGGTCGATGACATGTTTACCGGTGTAAACATCGGTGACCATTTGATTTGATACGGATGTTGGGGTAAAGATGGTAAACTCTGTGTTATAAAGTGGTTCGAGATAGATGTTCACTGTATTCACACTATCCGCATTTATCGTGATGGTGTTGGTCTCATATCCATCTCTTTCAACTACAATCTTGGCAAGGTGGTTCGACACGATTAGGTTGAAATATCCGAAATGGTCGGTAGTATGTTGGAGTGTATCCTCTGCTATGTAAACGGTGGCTTCAGACAGGGGTCTTCCGGAAAGTTCGGAAAACACAAAGCCTTCAATGTGTTTGGTTTCTTGGGCTTTAACCGCGAAGGTTAATAGGCATGAAACCAATAGTAATTGGAGATGTTTCATTCGAAAAGTTGACAAACAAAAGTAGCCAAGTAGAAGAATAAATGGCAAGTGGCAATTCAATCTTAGACGAATTTGACTAAGGCCATTGTTGTTGACCATGACTAACGTCCAACACCCAATGTTCAATTGTAGAAGTAATGGTCTTCCAATTATTATTTAGGAGCCACCTTCGAGATGTCGAATGACTGTGACTCATAAAGACTCATTCGGCGTTTAAAAAAGCACGATACTATTTGTTCAAAAATTTTAACGTATTACTTTTGCACCCGATTTGGCCTCGTAGCTCAACTGAATAGAGCATCTGACTACGGATCAGAAGGTTCCAGGTTTGAATCCTGGCGAGGTCACTAAGAGAAAAAGAGCCAGCTCCCAGCTGGCTCTTTTTCGTTTATGACGAGCAACAAGTCAAGCTCGCTTGAGCTTTTGCGAGGAGTAAACGAAAAACAGCTATTCGCGGTCGAGCGAATAGATGGAACTTGTTCTCGGAATTCGGAACGATATCAGGATCATGGAATAATCCGGAAGGGAGTGCCTGTGACAGTGGAGGGTGTGAATGTGAGTGTGAGCCTGCCTGTCGGCAGACAGGCGTGAATGCTCGAATAACCAGCTCAACCTTTCAACTCTCCACTTTCAACTTTCAATTCTCCAAAATACTGTGACTCAGTAAACCTTATCTTTGCCACGTGAATTGGTCAGATCGAATTAGTCATACACTCTACAACTTTTTTCTAGATGCGGGAATGAGCGAGGCCTCAGCCGAAACCATAAACATGGTAATTCTGCTCATTGCCATTGCGATATTTATCGGGTTAGTGGACTTCAGTTTACGCCTTGCATTAAGACGGTTTTTCAATCAGTTTGCTGCGCGTACAAAAACTCACTTCGACGACTACCTCGTAAAGAATAAAGTCCCTAGAAACCTCGCACATATAATTCCACTCTTCCTAGCGTTTAAGGTTTCACCTATTGTCTTTAGTGACTTTAAACCGTATGCGAATTACACCGATATTGCTCTACAAGTTTTAGGCGTAATCCTTACGCTAGCCATAGTTCGAGGCTTGCTCACAACGTTGGAGGATTACTTCAAGACTTTACCCAAACTTAAAGACAAGCCCATCAATTCGTACATCCAAGTGTTTACGATCTTCGCTTGGATTGTTGGGGTACTATCGATTTTCGCCATCCTAACCGGAATTTCATTCGGCAAATTCGTGACTGGTTTAGGTGCAGCATCCGCTGTGATATTATTAATCTTCCGTGATACCATACTCGGTTTTGTTGCCAGTATTCAAGTGTCGATTAACGATATGGTGCACATTGGCGACTGGATTACCTTTGAAAAGTATGGTGCGGATGGTGATGTTATTGAAATCAACTTAGCTTCGGTTAAAGTTCAAAATTTTGATAAAACTATAACCACAATTCCTACTTATGCGTTGATTTCTGATTCGTTCAAGAATTGGCGCGGGATGATGAATAGTGACGGTCGGCGAATTAAGCGATCGGTTATGATTGCTCAAGATAGCGTTCACTTTCTGTCCGCCGAAGAAATCGAAAAACTCAAACAGATTCAAATCATAAAAGCGTATCTCGAAAAACGCCAATCGGATATTGATCGTTTCAATGAGAAGCATGCAGCCGACAAGACTCTGGCCGTAAACGGAAGGAATATGACCAATTTGGGTGTATTCCGAAAATACCTGGATTCCTATTTAAGACAGCATTCGGCCATCAATAAAGACATGACCATTATGGTCCGTCAACTAGCCCCCACACCACAGGGGTTGCCTATGGAGATCTACGCATTTAGCAGTGATAAACGCTGGGAGCAGTACGAGCATATCATGGCAGACATATTTGATCACATTGTAGCGGCAGTGCCTTATTTTAATCTTGAATTGTTTGAATATCCAACTGAGAATTTTCAGGTAAACCAATCAAATTCATAAGGTTTTAGACACACCTTTTCTGCTATCTTTGATTAAAGTCAATCATGAAAAAATCAGGGAAGGTACCCAAATTCATTCGATACGGTATTGGTGAGGTTTTTCACCTAATAGTTGGTATTCTGATTGCTCTTAGCATCAATAATTGGAACGATGCCAGAAAAGACAAAAAGAAGCTCGATGACATCCTTACTCTAGTTCAAAAGGACTTGGAAGCCAATGTTCAAGAAGCAGAGGTTCTGTTAAAGCGATATGCCGATGAACTAGGTCAAATGCGAGTAGTGCTGTCAGATACAACAACGGGCGATGTACGCTTCCAAAAACCGGAAATATTATCGATGAATACGGGATTTTCAGATTTGGTAGTCCGTCAGCGCGGATACCACCACTTACTTCAACAATATGTTTCCAATCACGATGTGACGGACGGCTCACTAATCATGACAATCGATGCGTTCTACACTCAAATGGAGCGTTACAACAAACTCATGTCTGACATGCTGGCCACAGATGCAATGGAAACACTGCGGTATTACAGAGATAATATGAAGTGGTTTAGTTTGTATGACCAAGGTAATATCACACGTGAGATCGCAGAAGATATTTTCAATGATCAAACAACCCAAAACAGATTACTGCACTATAAGATTTTGATTGAAGGCAACTACTTAAGACTGTTGTCATCCTTTGCAGAACAGGGACAACTGCTAACATCTAAACTAAAAAATCGGTCTTAGTTCATGACTCAAGGTGAATATAATAATCTAATCCAATCATGGGCCCACCAACGAGGTTGGCAAGACACCGCTAGTAAAGCGCTAGGTGATGATCGCCTTCTTGACTGGTTGTTTACTAGCATGCTCGGAGAGGATGAGCTACCTGCTCGTCATGCTGCAGAGGTTATCAGACTTGTAAGTGATAAAAACAAAAATGTAATCCTTCCATATGTAGGCGGGTGTTTGAAGAAGCTGGAAACCGAATGTCCTGACGGTGTGCGCCGTTGTATTTTTCGGATGTTACAGCACACGGATATTCCCGAGGAGCATCAATCAACTGCACTTGAATTGGCTTTTCGTGATTTGAGAGACTACTCCCAGCCAATTGCGATACGTGTTTTTGCGATGTCGACCGTTGCTAATATTGCTAGGTCGTACCCAGAACTACTTCAAGAATTGATAGCAGAAATAACTCCGAATTTATCGGAACAAAGTGCCGGTTTCAGGAACCGATCCATGAAAATTATTAACGGAACGTGGAAGCCTTAAAACGATTCATAGTAATAGCCTTACTGCTTACTGGTTTGGTGAGCAAAGCGCACGGACAGAACATATTTATAAAGTATTTGAAATATACTTTGATGGATACAAGCCCTCCTGCTAAGCCCAAGTTTATTGCATACCCTACACTGGCGTATGCACCGGAAACCGATTGGGAGTTGGGCATAAGCGGGCTGTTGGTTTACCGTGCCAAACAAGATACCAATAATCGGTTATCTGAGGTAAAGACGTTTTCGTTTGTCACGCTCCAACAACAGTATGGTACAGTGCTCGAACATGCGCTATACACAGACCAAAACCAATTCTATTTCCGCGGAGAACTTCGGTTTCAAAGTTTTCCAATTGAATACTATGGAATTGGCCCTCATACCAATCCCGATTTACATGTGATTGTAAATACAAATGAGTTGCGAGTAAGAGAGCGAGTTTTGTATCAATTCGCACCTTCTTGGTTTACTGGTTTTGAAGCAGATTTTCAGCGTTTGAGTAAGGTCTCCATAGATTGGGAGGATAAAGAACAAGATATTGGGATTCCGTTGGGAAGCCAAGGGTCCGGTAACTTATCCTTAGGATATGGTGTGGTTTACGACAATCTTCACAATGTGTTAAATCCGCGTGAGGGAGCTTATTTAGAACTCGCGTATCTAGGAAGTCGAACCGCTTGGGGAAGCCGTTATTCGTTTAATACGGTTCAGACAGACCTACGTGTTTATAGACCTGTGCGCAAGCGTAATGTACTGGCTACACAGTTTGTTGGTCAGTTTGGTGCTGGAGATATTCCATTTAATGCGCTTGCACAAATGGGCGGTGAGCAGTTGATGCGAGGATACTACAGAGGACGCTATCGCGATCAGAATTATGCTGCGCTGCAGCTCGAATACCGGATGTTACCTTTCTCGTTTGCGAAGCGGTGGGGTGCTTCGGTTTTTGCGGGCTCCGGATTGGTATTCCCCAATTTCAACGATGTTAGCACAGATTACCTACGCTGGGCGATTGGTGCCGGACCTAGATTCTTGCTTTTCCCTAAAAAGGATGTTTATAACCGGCTTGATGTAGCTTTCACCAATGAAGGAATGGGCTTCTACTTCCATATTGGAGAAGCGTTTTAGCACTCTTTCGAGTGAATGTCCAATGATGAATGTCGAATGTCGAATGTTTAACTATTGACAACTGAAGTTTATCTCTTCCCTTACAGTCTGTAAGAATCTGTAGAGGTGACTGAGGCCACTAGATGTTGTCCATTTCAATTCCGAATGGAGCAAAATTGGAGAATTCTCCATACTCCTCTTTCTTCGCATAAAAGTATATGGTATTCAGTGACCTCATTCAGTCATTCAATCATTCAATCATTGAACTAGTTTCCCGTCTTTCATCACAATTTTGCGATCTGTTTGATTTGCGAGTTCATCGTTGTGTGTAACAATGATGAACGTTTGCCCGAACTCATCGCGTAAATCGAAGAACAGTTGGTGGAGTTCTTGAGCATTCTCTGTATCCAAATTACCTGAGGGTTCATCAGCCAAAACCGCAAGTGGTTTATTCATTAGAGCTCTAGCCACAGCCACACGTTGTTGCTCTCCCCCACTGAGCTCCGCCGGCTTGTGCTGTGCTCGATCAGAAAGTCCTAAAAAACCAAGTAATTCGGCGGCTCGTTTCTCCGCATCTTGTTTAGACGTTCGTTGGATATATGCCGGAATACAAACATTCTCCAAGGCGGTAAACTCCGGAAGTAAGTGATGAAACTGGAAAATAAAACCAATGTTATCGTTGCGAAAATTAGCTAACTCTTTTGCGCTTAGTTTAAGAATATCCGTGCCATTGTACACAACATTTCCCGCATCCGGTTTGTCCAAACTTCCCATGATTTGAAGTAAGGTTGTCTTTCCTGCACCGGATGCACCGACGATACTTACAATCTCGGATTTATCTATCGTAAGGTCGATATTATTAAGGACCTGAAGTGCGCCGTACGTTTTTGATATTCCTTTTAACTCGATCATTTTAGAATGCACGATTCACACCAATAACGTAGCGCATCTGAACATATTCTGATTGTTCTTCAGGTATACGATTTAGGAAAAACGGTAAATCAATTCGGAGATTCAGTGGCTTTGTTGAAGACCACCTTCTATTGAAGTTTAATGCCAAGTTAGCTCCCACTCCTGCATCCATGCGGAAACCACTATGCTGAGTCGCATTGATTCCCAAGATTCCAAAGTCTCCAAACAGGTAAGGATTAATATCGATAAACCTTCCGAATTTGCCTTTGAGACGAGGGTTAATAAATCGTCCGAAATCAAGTTCTACATTAAATGCAATTCCACTGTTTCCTTCATAAGCGAAGAACGTGTCGTTGTCAATCACGTTTGTGGCTGCCACACCTGAATATCCTCTCAGATTAAGTCCACCACCCTGGTGTACCATATTCCCTTCACGACCATGTTGTAACTGGTGTGACTGCAACCAACCAATAGCCCTTGAATATTTATTATCCATAAGGTCATATGTATTTGCCCCACTGAGTTGCAGCATTGCTTCGGGGGCAATCAAATCTCCAGTCATCACATGAGCAAAAGCTCTAGTACGAAGCAAAATCTTCTTGAGATTGGTATTGTGCTTCATCTCCGCTGAAAATGATGCATAGCTGTAATCCGACCAAAGCATCGGTGCTTGAGCGGTTAGTTTGAGTAGCCCGTTTCCGTTCACTTGCTTGAGTTCCCGACTAAACTTTAGTTTCATCCAGTTGTCAAAACCTGTATTCGCAAATTCAGGATACAGCATATAGTCTGAATTATACCGGTTTGCCGAAGCAATTTCCCAATCCATTCGTCCTGCTCTGAATTCCTTGTCGATACCAAACATGTGATACATCCAGCCTGCGTTGTATCTCGACTCAATATTGAGGTTTGTATGGTGGGCGATTCGATTTCTGTAATCAACCATGTAGGATACGAGGTTGCGGCCATCAACTGTAGCTTCACCTGTACCGGAAAATTGCAAACCCGTATTATACCAAACCGTTGCGTTGAATTTGTGCTTCGTGTTGAAGTAGTTTCCATTCAAATGAGCACCTACTTTTAGACCATCAACTCCGTTGTACCAAATGTCTGGACGATACTTTGTAACGTAATGTCGGAAGGTAAGTGGCCCATAGCGCAAATTGTCGTAACGTACATACTTGGGCAGTTTCTTTGCGTTATCCAATCGGTTAACATCCGCCAATCTACCTGATGGATCGATAACGACATCTTTGATACCCTGTTCTACTTTAACGCGTGCGGTATATGTCTTATTAACCATGTCCCAACCGGTCCACTTTTGAAGCACAACGGCTCCGGTCTTTTTTACAAAATAGGTATTGGGAATGTGATAATGTTGAACACCTCCTGCTTTGTCTACCACAGCAAAATCGATAGGCATTGAGTTCCCTTTGCGTTCAAATGTTATTTCATAAAAATCACCATCGCGTTTAACCGATTTTATTTTATAGTCGATAACACTATTATCGGTTAGCCATTCATCAAAGAACCAGTTCAGATCTACCTTAGTATATCGAATAATTGAAGATCTGAAGTCTTCCCAATACGGATGGCAAAACTTCCATTGATCAAAGTAGTTTTTAAAAGCCGCGGAGAACAACTCATCACCCAATACATACTGAAGATTATAGAGCATTGTGGCCGTCTTGTAGTAAACTTGGGAGTAGCCTCCACCGTGGCGTTCTGCGGAATTATAGTGATCTGAATGCACGTTTAATCGCGCATTATTGTCGCCAATTGCATGAGCCATATAGCCGTAGAAAACCGTTTGGTCATCTCGGTAGTTTGGCCGGTAGTCCACACCATCAATGGCCTTCTGCGACATAGCAGTTAAGAATTGTGTGAACCCTTCATCCAATGAAGCGCGATAGGTTTCATTGTTCCCCACCATTCCGAAAAACCAGTTGTGTCCAACCTCATGAGCAATAAGACCTTTGTGTCCCGGGAAGCTTCCGCCATCCAACGTTAGCATCGGGTATTCCATGCCGTCTCGTGCATCTGCAGCAATCATTTTTGGGTAGGCAAACATCCCTATCTTCTCTGAGTAAACTCGAACCACATCGGCAACAAACTGTGCTGTTGGGTGCCATCTGTGCGCGTGTTCTTCTTGGGCTAAAGCAATACATCGAACACCATTCCATACCACTTCTCCAATCCGGTATGTTGGATCAGCAGTAAACGCGAAATCATGAACATTTACAGCTCGGAAACTCCAAGTTTTGGTACTACCATCCGGAGTAATCGGGTTTGAATAAGGTTCTTTCCCGGTTTTAAAATTCTTCACGTCGAGACGCTCACGTAGATCGCCTGGATACATCTCACTTTCATTTTGCAAGACTCCGGTTGCCTCAACGATATATTGATTAGGGAAAGTTAGTGATACTTCAAAAACACCATAATCGCCATAAAACTCTTTACCCAAATGCTGATCCGTTGTCCAACCAAATTTGCGATCGTAAACTGCGATTCTCGGATACCAATGAACCCCATCAAAGTGCAAGAAGTCTTTACCGTCTTTGCCTCCGTGGCGAAAGGTTTTCATTCTACGGCGAATATTACCACCGTCATCTTTATCCCAATACGTTTTGAAATTGATATCAAACTGAACACCCGAATTTGGAAATAGAGGTGTTGGAAGATCGATATACATAATTGAGTTATCAATTGTAAACGCTGTTGGTTTGTTGTTTACCGAGACCTTATTAATTACGGTATTCATGTTTTGCTCGTTCACCCCATAGGTGGTTTTCACCTTTGCCTCTTTGCGCATTGACGATAAGTATGAGTTGGGCGTAAACGCATTTTGATAGAGGTGGAAATACACCCTGTTCAGTGTATCCGGAGAATTGTTCCAGTAATGTAGGGTCTCTTCACCACCAATCGACTCCTCTTTATCGTCGACCGAAACATTCATAACATAATATACATCCTGTTGCCAGTAGCCTTCATGAGGCATACGGTTCTTCCAGTAAAGTTCGTTTCCGTTGCTTTGGAAAGCTCGCAGCTCTGCTGGACGAATATCTACAACAGCGAATGCAGTAACAGAGAAGAATAAGAATAAAAGAGTTTTGATTGTTCGCATGTCCGATTTTTAAGGTCGAACAAAGAAAATCAAAAAATGTGAGTCTTGTTTAGTAACCGATGTAGCGCAAGAATTCCATTCGGGTAGCGTCTTTTTTGAACTGCCCTCCAAGATCTGCCGTTACTGTGGTCGAGTTGACATCCTCTACCCCACGAGCTGCAACGCACATATGTGCAGCGTCTATAACTACCGCCACGTCGTCTGTTTTTAGTGTCTCTCTAAGTTCGCGAGCAATTTGACGAGTTAAACGTTCTTGAACTTGAGGGCGTTTGCTGTAGTATTTAACGATTCTATTGATTTTAGATAAACCAATCACTTCTCCATTAGAGATGTACGCAACATGAGCTTTCCCGTAGATTGGCACCAGATGATGTTCGCACGTTGAGAACACAGCAATATCTTTCTCAACCAACATCTGGCTGTATTGATACTTGTTCTCAAAAAGTGTAACCGCCGGTTTGTTCTCCGGATTAAGTCCTCCAAAGATTTCTTTCACGTACATCTTTGCCACACGATGTGGGGTTTTCGAAATACTATCGTCTGTAAGGTCCATTCCCAGGGTTTCTAGGATTTCTTTTACGTTCGACTCAATTCTGGATATTTTCTCATCGTCCGACAAGTCAAAGGCGTCGGGACGCAGTGGTGTTCTGGTAGAATCTTCCATACTATTCTTCTATGTCTACAAAGTTGCGTTCAGTTTCATATAAACGAAGACCCAATGATAACGAGTTGTCAAGACGCTTTCTGAGACGGTTAAATATTTCAACTGCGATATTTTCTGCAGTAGGATTTACATTTTTAAATTCAGGGATATCCAAGTTTAGATTGCGGTGATCGTAGCGCTCCAAGATTTCTTCATTGATAATTGCTTTCAGAATTCCGAGATCAATAACATACCCCGTGTCCGGATCAATCTCTCCGGTCACCTTCACCTCCATCACATAATTGTGGCCGTGATAGTTTGGCATATTACACTTACCAAATACCTCGGTGTTTTTCTCATCACTCCAACTTGGATTGTGTAATCGGTGTGCGGCATTGAAATGTGCCTTTCTATAAACGGATACTTTCATTCGATGATTGATGGTAATGCAAACACTAAAGCTGTCGTTTAGTTTTTAGAAATAAAACAAGTTGTTGAGCTTCATGACAAAACTAGTCATAAACGTTCAAAATCATTTTGTTTAACGTTTCTTATGATTCGTTAAACAAAAAATAGATTCAACACATAGCCCTATAAGAAAGTCTTATACATACTTTAACCTCTCATTTACAAGCACATACGACCTATTTTTATGTCAAAATACGGTCTGATTACAGAAATACTTGTATATACATATATCGAATCTATATTCGAACCAGTAAGAACAGAAACATGGACATCTCACACAAAATAAACAACGAACACTCAGCTTTAAACAGCTACGCTTTGCAACTGACCAAAAACGTGGATGATGCAAATGATTTAGTACAAGAAACAATGCTTAAGGCATTAAAATACCAATCGAAGTTTAAAGAAGGTACAAACTTGAAAGGTTGGTTATATACGATAATGCGTAATAGCTTTATCAATAATTATCGACGAATCATGCGTCGTAATACATTCATTGATACTACAGATAACACTTACTTCCTTGACGCCCCAACTCATACAACTGAAAACTCAGGCGAAATGAAGTTCATGGCAGAGGATATCCAAAGTGCTATTGAAACACTTCCGGAGGATTTGAGAATAACCTTCGAAATGAATATGGAAGGATTTAAGTACCATGAAATTGCTGAAGAGCTTGATATTCCTATCGGAACCGTAAAGACTCGAATCTTCGTAGCGAAAAGACGTTTGCGTAAACAGTTAAAAACGTACGCTGGTCACTACGGATTCAAAACAACGTAAGACTTAATTCACACACTACAGTTATAAAAGAGCTGCCTTTGGGCGGCTTTTTTTTTGGCAAAGAATACTTGGATTATGTGTTGTACGAAACTGTATTCGCTTAGTCGGCAGCTAAGGCGACCACCGGCTTGATTTGAGCTGCTTTTCGTGCAGGGATTAAAGCGGAAACCAATCCGGAAATAACTAAAACGATAAGAGCATATACGGCGACACTAAAATCGACCGTAGGATTTGAGATTACAGCACCGGTATCGGGTAAAAACTTAGCGATTAACTCCAACAGGAATACGCCAAAGAACAAACCGAAGTAGCCGAACATCGTCGTGATGATAACAGATTCTTGAAGAATGATATTGATGATAGACCAAGGTGTGGCGCCAATTGATTTGCGAATACCAATTTCCTTGGTTCGTTCCTGAACTGTTATCAGCATGATATTACTCACCCCGATGATTCCGGCGAAAATTGTAAACACGCCAATGATCCAGGAGAATGTTCGGATAAGTCCTATGGTTCCAGCAATCCGATTAAACTGTTCAAAATTATTTCGAATATTTACTGCTCGCGGATCATCAGGAGAGAAGTGGTGTTTAGCAGCCATGAGCTTTAGTGCCTGTTCAGCCATGGCTTGAGTCTCTTCCAAGCTAGCATCTCCCGTGGTAAACAAAATGCGGTCGATATTATCGGCTCTACCAAAAGCAACTTGGGCAGTGGAGATTGGCAAATAGATTACACCATTTTCTCCTTCGCTGCCTTCATCAACAAACATCCCAACTACCTTGAACATGGTTCCACTCAGACTGAGATACTTTCCCATTGCCGACTCTCCTTCGAACAACTCCTCCTCTATCGCTTCACTAATCACACAAACCTTTCGTTTTCGTTCTATGTCTTTTTCGTTGAGGAAGCGTCCTTTACTCATCACCGTTTTTTCGAGGTATTGGTGATCGGGATGTGTTCCACGAACGCGGTAAGCTCCTGCTTTACTCTTGTACGATACGCTAAAAGTTCGCCATTTCTCAACCCGAGCAGAGCTCTTCTCTATGCCGTAGATTTCTTTATTGATGAGATCAAAATCTTCGTTCGTAAATCTAATTTTTCGTCCCGGCAATAAACCTCCAAAGCTCAAACTCGTTTGACCTGGGCTTATGGTAATACTGTTTATGGCATCATCCTTAAACTTCTCGCGAGTACCATTTTCCATACCATTGCTTATTCCCAGCAACAAAATCAACATAAAGATTCCCCACGCCACACTGAACCCGGTAAGAAAGGTTCGAGTTCGATTCGAACTTATTGATTCCAGTATCTCGAGTATTCGATCCATTATGCGTTTACCAAGGTATCATTCAACACCACGCCGTCCTTAAGATAAATGATGCGATCTGTCTGTTCGGCAATATCTCGCTCATGTGTCACAATCAGTATGGTTTTCCCTTCTTTGTTTATGGATTTGAGTAAATCCATGACTTCCTGTGACGTAACAGAGTCCAAGGCTCCGGTAGGCTCATCGGCCAGTATTAACTTTGGTTCTGTTATTAACGCTCGAGCAATGGCAACGCGTTGTTTCTGACCGCCGGATAACTCGTTGGGTTTGTGATGTGCCCAGTTGGCTAGACCTACCTTCTCCAAATATTGCATCGCCAGTTCGTTTCGTCTTTTCTTGCGAATACCTTGGTAATATAAGGGAAGAGCAACATTCTCGAGGGCAGTTTTAAAGGGAATTAGGTTGAACGACTGAAAGATGAAGCCAATGTACTCACTTCTGAGTTTAGCTGCTTCCGTTTCACTCAAATCCCAAATTAACCTAGAATCAATTTTATAGGCACCGGCGTCGTAATTATCCAGAATTCCAATGATGTTTAGCAAAGTGGATTTGCCCGATCCGGACGACCCCATGATACTCACCAATTCACCATCTTGAATCATAACGTCAACACCTTTAAGCACTTTCAGCGCATTGGCACCGGTTCTGTATGACTTCTCAATTCCTTCTAATGTAATCACCTAGCTCTAATTTGCGGTAAAAGTACAACCGATAGCCAAGATGAAAGTTTGGACTTGATAGAATTGCGGTCATTGTCGATGGATGCGAGGTTTGAGTTTTTTCAGTAAGCATTAAAATGAAATTCCACGATTAATTGATATAAGTTTTATGCCTTGTTGCCTTTATTCGTAATCACAGTGTCACGACTAAGTGTTATTTTTACACATACCTGCATCAAGTAGCTTGTAATCCATATTTTAGCCGAAAGCACACGAAAGCGAATGACACAAAATTTAAGACATTGGCTATGTTCACAAACTGGGGCAATAGTATTGTTTGCCACGTTATTCTTCCTCCAGAGCTGTGCCAATGATGATAACGAAATTCCTCCGGTTTACACAGGTGGTAAACAAGGGGTAGAAGATGAATGGAAGCTTGTATTCGAAGAAGAATTTGAAGACAGCTTGTGGCAATGGGACATTTGGTATGGTGGAGCATATAATGAGGAAATACAGTTATATACACCAGAGCAATTAGTTTTAGATAATGGTATTTTAAAAATCAACTCAATCAGAAAGAATACAAACGGGCCACGAACTAACAGAGATACGAATAATCAGTTTTTTGAGTACGTCTCTGGACGAATAGAGAGTAAGTTTCAGTTTGGACCTCGAGATAAGTTTGGCGAACGAGAGTACCGATTTGTAAGTCGTCTCAAAATACCTAGCGGTCATGGAATGTGGCCTGCATTTTGGACCTACGGAGATCCATGGCCAACACAAGGCGAAATCGATATTATTGAAGCCAGAGGAGGAAAACCACGGGAATATGTGTCAAACTTGTTCTATGGCATTAATGCAGGTGAGAACATCAATTACAACACGTCCGTCACTCACCAGGTTAATTCCGACATAACAGCCAATTTTCATTTATACGAAATGATATGGAAACGAGACTCCATATACATCTTATTTGATAATGAGGTTATTCACACATGGAAAGATGACGTAAACAACAACATCCGTCGCATGTTTGGACGGAAACAAAAAATCGTTTTTAACACAGCAGTTGGTGGCCATTTTTTCGAAGATCGTAACTCAGCGAATTACGCAGACAGTTCGTTCATGGAAATTGACTGGGTCAGGGTCTACAAACGATAAAACCATAAACAATCAATTTCACGATTAATGAAAAATCAGCAATCATTCTTAATTAAATTAGTCTTGTCGATCCTCATTATTTTGGGGTCAGTTTCCGAAAATGTGGCTCAAGTACAACTGCGAGATACCACAATCTCCTGGCAGCATCACAGTTTTGAATTGAATTCTGATTACAGTATTAAAACTTATTCAACTAATGATAATGATATCGATACAATTGTTTTTAAAACTGCAAAAGTCATTGAGAATAGTTTGATTCGATTGGTGCTGATTCCGGAATATGGGGGACGTATTTTATCATTTGTCTATAAACCTACCGGGCATGAGTACTTGTACCAGAGTGAATGTGGTTCGGCTTACAACATTGAAAGTGGAATCTTCTATTATGACTGGTTGATGGTTTATGGTGGCATTTTCCCAACTTTTCCGGAACCAGAACATGGTAAAACCTGGCTATTACCCTGGGATTTCAGCTTATTGAAACAGAGCTCAGATACCATAACTATACGTATGGTATACACAGACACTACATCATACTCTAGAGCTCCACTGACTTACAACAACGGCACAACTGCAATTACATGTCAAGTTGACGTTAGTGTGTTCTCGAAATCCTCGATGTGGGATTTTAATGTCCGTTTAATCAATAATAAAAATGAAAACGTAAAGTACGAATACTGGACATGCACAACACTAACCCCAGGGTCCGAGATAGGAAATACCGGTTCACCTCTTAATTCAGAAATCATTATTCCTACTGAAAAGTATTTTGCTGGTTGGAGTCCCAGAAGTTGGATTGGGAACAACAACAGCACCTATGATTTAAGCCGAATCAATATGCTTGATGAATGGAGTGACATGGGGATTGCTTATGCCGAAAACTTTCAAGGAAACTATTGGGGTGTTATTAATCATGAGAATGAAGAGGGTGTTTTTCGTGTTTGTGACAACAACGAAACCCGGGGATTAAAACTTTGGACTTGGGGTAGAAACAACATCGATAACAACCTGTTCGATTTTAGCAATGGAGGAGCTGATAACTACATCGAATTGTGGGCTGGCGTTTCTGAGTCATTTTTTACGGATGCCAGTATTGGTCCCAACCAGGAGATTACTTGGAATGAGTCTTATTGTCCCACAGTTAATTTGAGCTCCATTTGTTCCATGAATCAAATAGGCGCGGTTGACCTTGAATGGGTGCCTGAGAAGTCTGAAGCTAAGTACACGCTAAACACCTTCAATGCAGATAGAAATTACGCCGTAGAACTGGTAATTGAAGGCAGCTCTTTACAACATAGTATTACGAGTCACCAAGTCAAGTTTGAGCCAAATGGACAGTCCCGAATGTTTTCACTAGACTCCCTTAACTTAACAGATGGGGTATACACATTGAGTTTCAACATGTATGATTCAGAATCCAACTTGGTTTTAAGCGCGGAAAAAATCATAGAAATTAACACTGCATCGATACGTAACACTAGACAAACAAATGATAACTTAATAGTTAGTCAAATTGACAGAAATAAGTTTCGCTTAGAGGTAAGAAATTCGGCGAAATTCAAATACAAAGTCATGAGCATCAGCGGAAGCACCTATCTTACTGGAAGTTCCGATTATCCATCAAATTCTATATCCATACGTACACCTGGCCTTTACTTAATTGAAGTAAAACACGATGATCAGATCTCGATTATGAAGGTGATGGTGGAATAGTTTCTAGCCTCAATTATGGCTCACATACGAGTAAAGATAGTTTCTACACATACACGCTGGGTCTTGCTAACTCATGGGGTGTTGGAAAAGCACTGTTGAACAACGGCGTTGTTGTGGCTGTATCAAAGAGTTTGCGATCGGTGCGCATCCAAAATGGTTTAGGTATCGAATCCAAGCTTTCTGATAAAAAGACCAAGCAAATAATCGATAACCGAATGTTGCCAAGCTTTAGGAATGGTGCGTTTTACAATGGAATAAAACAGGGAGTTGAAGAGTTGATGAAATCGCTGAGGTAGTATAATTCAATCATTTTTAGCCTAAACTTCCAACTCAAAACAACAACTGTTTTCTACTCCAGCATAAGGACCAAAATTTTCTACACGCTTAAATCCATACGACTCATAAAGCGCAATAGCTTCTGCTTGGCGCTTTCCGGTTTCCAACACAAGCGCTATTTTGTCGCTTGACTTAGCAAAATTAACAAGGTGGTTAAGCATCATTTTCGAATAACCGTTTCTACGTTTCTCAGGCAAGGTAAACATCCTCTTGAGCTCGTATCGGTTGCTCCCATAGCTCTTCAACCCGGCGCAGGTAATAGGTAATCGCTCCAAGTAACCTACAAATGCAAAATCAAGATCATCACTCGAATTGAATTGATTGTAGAATTCATTGTCATCACCATCAACACTTTTCAAATAGGCATTCAGTTCGCGCACCAATGAATCGAAATGTGGGTGAAACGGGTCTATTTGATCTATTTGAAATGACATGTAGATGTACGATTAGGTTGACTTTGAAGTGGTGAATATCCGCTAAAATCCGGATAAAAGAATCGCTTGTTTATTATTTGTTAAAAGTCGACCTTTGCAGCCCTCCGGTTTGGAGACCCGGAGTTAAAGCATAAATATTATATGTCAGTTAAATTAAGATTATTGAGAAAAGGTCGCAAGCAGCAACCTTTTTACTACATTGTGGCGGCGGATGCACGTGCTCCAAGGGATGGTAGATTTATTGAAAGAGTTGGTTCGTATAACCCAAACACGAACCCGGCAACAATCGACCTAGACCTTGACAAGTCTGTGCAATGGCTGCAAAACGGAGCACAACCTACAGATACGGTTCGTGCTATTTTGAGTTACAAAGGAGTTATGTACAAGAATCACTTGCTCAAGGGGGTTGCCAAAGGTGCACTTACCGAGGAAGATGTTGAAACTCGATTCAATGCATGGCTTGAGGAGAAACAAGGTAAGATTGATGCTAAGCGCGGAAAACTTGCTGAAGCTACTGCAGCTAAAGCGAAAGAAGCACTTGAGCGTGAATCTAAGATTCGTGAAGAGCGTGAGAAAGCAATTCTTGCTAAGAACTCGCCAATTGCGGACGAAGTAGAGAATGCAACAGCAGAAGGTGAAGTAGCTGAGGAAGCTGCTCCGGAAGCGGAAGCAACCGAAGAAGCACCTGCAGCGGAGGCTGAGGCTCCTGCAGAAGAAGCACCGGCAGCTGAGGAAGCTGCTCCAGAAGCGGAAGCAACCGAAGAAGCACCGGCAGCTGAGGAAGCTGCTCCAGAAGCGGAAGCAACCGAAGAAGCACCGGCAGCGGAGGCTGAGGCTCCTGCAGAAGAAGCACCGGCAGCTGAGGAAGCTGCTCCAGAAGCGGAAGCAACCGAAGAAGCACCGGCAGCGGAGGCTGAGGCTGCTGCAGAAGAAGCACCGGCAGCTGAGGAAGCAGCACCGGCTGAAGAGCCTGTGGCAGAAGAACCTGCAGCAGAAGCTGAAGAAAAAACCGAAGAATAAATCCATGATTTTCTCAGCCGGCGACCTGGTTGAAGTGGGGAAAATTCTTAAAACCCACGGATATGAAGGTAAGCTGAGAATTGACCTGGACAATCACATTGATATTAAGGAACCGCTGTTCTTGATGTTTCATCAAAAACCGGTTCCTTTTTTTATTCAAGAGAATTCGTCGAGAAACATTGTATCACTTGACTTCGTGGATACTCTTGAGAAAGCCCAAGAGCTTATTGGCAAAACAATCTATGCTCCAGCTACCGGAGAGGAAATTGAATCTGATCAAGGTATTCTATCGTACAAGGTGTATGATTCCGATGAACGTTTAATTGGCGTTATAATAGATACCATTGAATCACATGCACAAGATGTAATCGTGGTTCAATCCGACGATAAGGAAGTGATGATTCCTTTTGTAGAAGAATTCATTATTGAGTTCAACCCGGACAAAAAACGTATCATCATGGAATTGCCCGAAGGTTTGTTGGATTTGTAAATATATTTGAGCGGTGAGTAAGATTCTATTCTATCTGATAATCAAGCCTCTCTCCTTTTTACCCTACGGAGTTTTACATGTTGTATCACGTTGTTTTTACTACCTGATGTATTACGCGGTTGGCTATCGTAAAAAGGTGGTTCGACAAAATCTTAGAAATTCATTTCCTGAGAAATCGGAGTCCGAAATCAAATCAATTGAGAAGAAATTCTACAAGCACTTTTTAGATATCATTATCGAGAGCGTAAAGCTTTTCAGCGTGTCTGTAAAACAACTTCAAAGGCGAATGCGAGTAACCAATCCGGAAGTCGTTGATCAATACGCAAAAGAAGGCCAAAGTGTCATAATTGTTGGTGGTCATTACAACAGCTGGGAGATGGCAGGCACCGCACTGGGTAATCAGATCCATCATCAGGCAGTAGCCTTATACTCGGTATTAAAGGATCCGTTTTTTGATCGGATTATGAAAGATTCACGTGAGCGCTTTGGGACACGCATGGTTTCCACCAAACGTTCCAGTCGCTTTTTTGCAGGTGAGAGCCGCGATAATTGCGCGATAATCTTTGGTGCGGATCAGAGTCCTACCTACAATAAATCCGTGTACTGGACAACCTTCCTAAACCAGGAAACTGCACTCGCTGTGGGCACGGAGGCGTATGCAAAGAAATACAACTTCCCGGTGATTTATGTTTATGTCCGCAAACAAAAACGCAGCACGTACACCATGACATTCGAAGTGATTACAGATAAACCTCAGGAAACACCTGAAGGATACATATCTGTGGAACATACTAAGCGTCTAGAATCGGAAATCCTGAACGAACCCGAATTCTGGTTATGGACACACAAAAGATGGAAGAGAAAGCGCCTGCCTGACGAGAAACTCCTCTAAATTACATACTTATCTCAACTTGATTTCGAGTCAAGTCTTCAAAGTTTTCACGTTTTCGGATTAATTGTGCTTTTCCGTCATACACCATAACCTCAGCCGGTCTGTACCTTGAATTATAATTGCTGGCCATTGTAATTGAATACGCACCAGCATTGTGAATCGCCAAGATATCACCTTCTTTTACTTCGTTTAGTCGTCTATCGTAACCAAGTGTATCGGTTTCACAGATATAACCAACAACCGAATAAATGCGAGCAGTTCCGTCAGGATTACTAATGTTAGTAATTTCGTGGTACGCATCATAAAGCTTTGGACGGATAAGGTGATTCTGACCACTATCCACACCAACAAACACGGTGGAAGTTGTTTGTTTAATTACGTTTGCTCGAACTAGGAAGTACCCCGCTTCACTCACCAAGTATTTGCCTGGTTCAAACCAAAGCTCTAATTCGCGTCCGTAATCTTTACAAAACGAAGTGAATCGCTCGGATATTCGTGCACCGAGTTGGTTTACATCAGTAGTCACATCGCCCTGACGGTAGGACACCTTAAAACCAGAACCAAAGTCCATGAATTCCAAATCGGTGAATTCTTGAGCTGCTTTAAACAGCAAGTCTGCGCCAATCAGGAAAACTTCAGCATCAAGTATATCACTACCCGTATGCATATGCAGACCGTTTACTTTGATTCCATAGTGTTTAACTACACGAACCACGTGAGGAACTTGATGAATGGAAATTCCAAACTTTGAATCGATATGACCAACACTGATATGCGAATGACCTCCGGCCATAATGTGAGGATTCAGACGAATACAAACCGGAACATCACCTCCATAGGCATCTCCAAATTGCTCGAGAATGGAAATGTTATCAATATTGATCTGAACACCAATTTCAACGGCTTTTTGGATTTCCTCGAAAGACACACAATTAGGCGTATACAGAATCTCAGATGGCTCAAAACCTGCTTCTAAACCAAGTAGTACTTCTTGAATGGAAACGGTGTCCAGCCCTGCACCTTGTTTTCGCAACAACTTCAGTACGTTAATATTTGTAAGCGCTTTGCAGGCATACTTTAATTTGAGATTAACCCCTTTAAACGCATTCGCAAGTGTGTTGTACTGTTCAACAATCTTGTCTGCGTCGTAAACGTAAACCGGTGAGCCAAACTCCTCTACTATAGAGAGCATGTCTACACCCTGAATTTGATAGCGATGATTTGTTAATTCCATTGTTTAATCACATAAAAAAAGCCTTTCTGCATAGGCAAAAAGGCTGTAAAAAAGCTTTTGCCGATGGTTAAGGAAGACTCTTCTTAAAGTCGTCGTAACGATCTTTATACGTCTCACCTACCTTACCACCTTTATCTTCCCAGTAACTGGTAATATCTTCTACTCGGTTATCCGGCGAAGGATGCGTACTCAAAAATTCCGGTCCGCTTGAAGCACCTAGGTCCAGTAACCTTTCAAAAAAGCGTGCAGCACCTCGTGCGTCATACCCTGTAGGATATAAATAATCAACCGAACGCATGTCAGCCTCGGTTTCGTTGTTTCTGCTGTATTTCAGACTAATCATCTCTTTAGCTACTTGAGCCAAGGTTCCTTGATCATTACCAAAGAGTATGGCAAACAATACCTCTGTACCGTATTGCTTGGTCAATGCCTCCGTAGTATGTCTTTCATCTGCATGCGCAATTTCATGGCCCATCACACCGGCCAGTTGGTCTTCTGATTCCAAAAATTTGATTAAACCGGTGTATACGTATATGTAGCCTCCCGGTGTACAAAACGCGTTCAGTGTAGAATCATCATGGATGATTTTGGTTTGCCACACAAAATCTTCGCGGTACCTTACCTTACCGCTGTTCAGTATCGTATCGGTAATACGTCTCAAGTGACCATAAGCTTCCGGATATTGGGCACTATCCAAAATTGGAAAGTTTATCGCGTCGGCTTCTATCTCAGCCGCTACTTGTGCGCCAAAGTCTTTGTCGTCTTGTACCGAAAAGAGATTTACTGTTCGCTTGTTCCCTTCGTCATCCGTGCATGCGGAAAGGCCTGCACCAAAAGCGATAAAGAGTACAACAACACGTGTATAGTACTTGAATCTTCTCATGGAAGCCACAAAAGTAAGAGAATCCCATTAAAATGGATATCCAACCGCGACATTCCAAACGGGTCGGCGAAGAATCCAGCGATCTTTAAATGCATTTTGAATGACCAGACGATCCTCCAACGGAAAATTGGGATCCCACAAAGGAATACCCAAGTCTGCACGAATCACCAAGAAGTCCGCATCAAAACGCAAACCAAACCCTGTATTCACAGCAAGCTCTTGCATAAACTCGCTGCTATTGAACTCACCACCAGGAAACAGTGTATCTGATTCTAAGTTCCAAACGTTACCTGCATCTAAGAAGACCGCCCCATTGACATCAATCGAGCTTCGGATCATATTAAATCGGTATTCGAGGTTGCCCACCAATCCCATTTCTCCGGTACGCGTAAGTTGAAGATTGTTCACGGCAGAAAACGAACCGGGACCAACCGTCCGTATCCGCCAGCCGCGAAGATTGTTCGATCCTCCGCTGATGAATCGTCGTTCAAATGGCAATACTGATTTTGAACCGAACGGAACTCCAATACCGGTAAAAATGCGAGCTACAATCGAATTTCGATCGTTGATATCTGCGTTATAGCGTAAATCAATATCTGACCGAATAAATGTGGAATGATTAACACCAAATGCAGCACCAACATCTGTGAGCAGGGGTAACCACAATCCTGCTACTTCTAACAAGTTGGAGTAGACCGACCAATATCTTTTGTCTTTGGGCTTCTTTGAGGTGTAGTATCCTCCAACACGTTGAGAGGTTATTAGGTTATTGGTAAAAATCCGATCTAACGTCTCAATGTAGCTAGCACTAGCCTGGTCAAATAAATCAGGCTTGTAGGACGCTTGATTGAGCGATACCAGCAAGGGAGAATACGTTATACCAAACTGCTTGTCCTCAAACGAATATGAATATGAGAAGGGTAGTAAGTTTCGCTGATAAAATGGGTTTGACTCAAACAAGTACGATGCGTTCAAGTTGGTACTTACCGAATTCACCCCAAGTGCATTTCCCTTTTTACGGAAAAAGAGTAACTGAGGTATTTTAAGCTCTGTATTAAACTCTTGTACGAAGTTGCTAAAGGCAGACGCCGAGTCTAGTGTGAGTTGAGTCTCTAGCGCCGTACGGATGTTGATTCTAAACTCTTCACCGTTGTGAAATACATTCTTGTTGGTTAGTGTGAATTCGTTTGCAAGACCACCATTCCTACTCGATTGAGCGTTGTTGAATCGCTGTTCCGTGGTAATGATCTGAGGCTGCCAAATGAAATCAAACTTAGGACTCGGGCTCAATAAGACATTTACGATAATCTCGTCGTCAGTGCTTTCAAAACCAACCTGTACGTTATTGAAGAGGTTCAAGTTTATCAAACGTTCATAGGTTACCGATAGGTTTCTTTGCCTAAATAATTCACCTTCTTTGAGAAGGATATTGTTGGCCATTACCGCAGAGGAAATGTTGAATCCATTCATCACAAAACTCATGTTGTGTTTCAGGTTTCGCACGGTGTCATTTTCTATGAGTCCTGTCTGAAATACCACATTAACCCGCTTAATGTTAAACGGTTTGTGCACACTGCTATCCGGTTCAGCAATGTGCACGTCAATGTTGGCCGTTTGGTGTCCGGCGGTGGTATCAATCACAAAATCGATGAAAGAAGAATTGAATTTAAAATAGCCGTTGTTCCTCAGCATTTTGGTTATTCGATCGCGCTCCTCTCCGATCAGTTCGAAATTCACACGATCTCCAACGTTGAGTTTTGCATCAAGATAATTAGCAAACAGCAGTTTTTGTATCCCGGTATTCTCTGTCTTGTAGCTAAGTTTACCTATGCGATAGGATCCATTTTCTTCGATAACATAGGTTACTCGTTTCTTTTTGAGTTTTAATGCTTTTGATATTCGAGTTTGGTCGACACGATAGGTAACATGACTATTGAAGTAACCTCGCTTAATGAGGAATCGTTCAATGTTTTGTGCTGAGTACTTTATTGCAGACGAATCTACGAGAATAGGTTCCTCTCCTATTTTTTTCAAACCAACTTTCTTTCCAAAATAGTTGGCCCACATATGTGCTTTGAAGAAGAAAATCTTACGATTAGGTTCATGCCGAATTTGTTCCACAACCTCGGTTTCCGTGGCCGCTTCATCCACCCCTTCGACTCGATTTTTCTGAAGTAAATACGTTCCCTCCGGTACCATACGGGTGTATTTACAACCGGCCAATGTCATCGTAATAAAAATGAGCATTACTTTTGACCCAATCCGTAAACGAAGTACGTGGTCACGAAAAATGAAATAAAGTTTGTCCAGTCGCTGCACCGAAAGAAATATCGTCAAAAATACGGTCAATTTATCGTCGAAGGCACCAAGAGTGTACTCGAACTCATCCACAGCAATTTCGTAATTGAAAAGGTATATGCCACGGCAGCGTGGATAAATGAATACGAAAGCGGAATAAATCTCGATATAACGGAGGCAAGTACAACTGATTTAGATCGGATGTCATTTTTCAAAACATCATCTCCGGTGCTTGCCGTATGCAACTTTGCTCGGCCAAAACTAAATGAAACAGGCGATTGGATTATCGCGTTAGATGGTATAAACGACCCAGGGAATCTTGGAACCATCATCCGCATAGCCGATTGGTATGGCATTACCCAAATCTGGTGTAGTGAAGACACAGTGGATTTATACAACCCAAAAACGATATCGAGCACAATGGGCTCATTCACCCGGGTTGAGGTAGTTTACACCGATCTAGAAAGTGCTTTGGAAGGCACATCCCGTGCAAAATACTTCGCCTTAATGGAAGGTGAAAGTGTTTACGGGTTAGACGACGTGCAACACGGTATTCTGGTGGTTGGAAGCGAAGCGAATGGAATTCGAGAAAACTTGCTCACTCATGAACACACAGCTGTAACCATTCCAAGACGTGGCAAGGCCGAGAGTCTCAACGCAGGAGTGGCAACTGCAATTTTGGTAGATCGATTACTTGGAGAATAGACCTTTCCGTTATTAGGGAGTGTTCGAAACGAATACGAAGAAGTTATGGAACTGGGTTGGCGAAAATAGAGGCTAAAAAAGTGTCTCCATGGAGACACTTTTTTAAATCCACCCAACGTCCGATTCAACTCTCCTTCCTATACCAACGTCCATAAGAAGTAAACTATAATCCGAGATTCATTAATAACGACTTTTAGCAACTTCATCCAAACATTATGAGTTGCAACTAGACCAAGAACTACTCATTCTACCTATGTTTGTCCCGCATGAAAACGTCTGAAATCATTTCCATTATCAAAGAAGCGAAGTCGCGATTTTTCGATGGACAAAAGCACAGTTTTAACGAGCTAGATAGCAAGGGGCTAAACCAACTGGTAACGAACATCGACATTGCCACAGAAAAATTTTTGGTTGATGAGTTCTCGAAACTTATTCCAAACTCATCTTTCATCGCTGAGGAAAGTCATGGTAATACTTCAGATGCCGAATTTCAATGGATTATCGACCCTCTGGACGGAACCACAAATTTCATTCACCAGATTCCGGCATACAGTATTAGTGTGGCACTGCAACAGAACGGCCAAACAATCGCGGGTTTTGTTTATGAACTGAATCGAAATGAAATGTTTGTCGCCACCGAGCGGGGTGCATTCTTGAATGACGAATCAATATCGGTAACCAAAACCGACAACATGGAAGACACGCTTATTGCCACCGGATTCCCTTACTACGATTTTAAGGATATGGATTCATACCTCCACGTGTTGGAACATTGTATGCGGAACACACGTGGAGTAAGACGACTTGGAAGTGCGGCTGTAGACCTTGCGTATGTAGCCATGGGGCGCTTTGATGGTTTCTTTGAGGTTGGTCTGAGCCCTTGGGACGTGGCCGCAGGAGCATACATTGTGCAGCAAGCAGGTGGAAAGGTTACCGACTTCAGCGGAGGTGATTCATTTATCTTTGGAGGAGAAATCGTTGCAGGTAATCCGGTTATTACCGATAAACTACAACGGCTCATTCAAACACATTTTGAGAAGAACGCTTAACAAACACTTCTGGATAATACTGATTGGACTGAGTCTTATTTCAGCTTCGTATGTTCCTTATCAATCTCATGAAAGAGAAAGTATTTCATTTTCGGAAGATGAATTTATTGGGAATCAGCGGGTAGTCAAAGTTCTCGACTTACATATAAAACCAAACACGCTATACAGTGAACTGGATTTTGGCTTTACCTACACAAGTTTTGTCATGGAAGTTCCCTGTAATACTGAGTTTAACAACGTAGCCTACAAAAGTTCTACAAACACATATCGTCTCGACTCCCTTCCAGTGGTGGATCAACCGACAACTGCCAGGAGAAGTCCATTCATTATCACGAACCAACCCGAAAACCGATTTACCTTCTATTCAGGTGATATCGATGGGACGGTCCGTTTGTATTTACTCTGCGCTCCCCCGATTGATTTAGCTCATCCAAAACGTTTGAAAAAATCAAACCAATGGTGTGATATGCCTAATTTAATTCCAGGTTCTACATGGCGTGAGGGACTACCAGATCCCATTGGTCCAAGGTCGTCACACACTGTAAATCATTGCATTATCCACCATTCTGCCGGATCCAATACAAGAACAGACTACACCAATGTAGTGCGCAATATTTACCTTCTGCACACTCAAACCAATGGTTGGGAAGACATTGGTTACAATTTTGTGATTGCACAGGATGGAAGCATCTACGAAGGAAGGGATCCGCAAGGTGCCGGTGACATTGACGATATTAAAGGGGCTCATTTCTGCGGGAAAAACACCGGAACAATGGGGATTTGCTTACTCGGCAATTACGAGGAGACCTCACCGAAGGATACCGTACTCACCTCATTAAAACACTTGTTGGTGTGGAAGTGCGACAAGGACAACATAGATCCTTTGGGATCTTCAAGACATCCAGAGGCCAACTCTAACTACCTGGAGCATATTTCAGGTCATCAAGATGGATGCGCAACTAAATGCCCCGGAGACTCGGTATACCTTAGAATGTCAGATCTACGGAAAGAAGTTGATTCGCTGTTGAACACATGTTCATCTGCAGGTATGTATACCGCCACGTCAAGTAACACGTATTGGTTCGAAAGTAGAGATGGAACGATTACCATTAAGTCCGACCAAGTATTCGAGTCGGTTCTTGTTTACGATGTGCGCGGTCAATTGGTACACCGAAATGGTCTCGACTTCACTGGCCAAACTCGTGATTTAAAAGATCTTAAGCCCGGATACTACATTGCTCAAGTGCAATTTAAATCGGGGAAACACCTCTCCATGCGACTACTCGTTTCGGACAGATAAATCGGGACGTGATTAGGTCAATATTTCTGAAGTAAAATGGCTACTTTTGCAGCCCTTTTACTATGTGGGAGAGAATATCCGTATTTGTACTTAGAAATCGCTTGCTGCTGATTACCATTCTCACTGTGCTTACAGCGTTCATGGCGTACAAAGCAAGCTTTGTTCAACTCACCTACGACAATCCGAAATTTATTCCGGACGACGACCCAGAGTACGTCGCTTATCAAGATTTCAAAAAGACGTTTGGAGATGATGGAAGTGTCCTGGTAATTGGGATTAATACGGAAAAGATTCAGACACCGGAATTCTTCAACGCATGGTGTGCCCTTTCATATTCGATAGAAAAAAAGGACGGGATTGAACAAATCCTTTCGTTAAGCAATGTTCCAAAAATGGTCATTGGTGAGGAACCGATGGTTTTTGATGGCGATACCATGATGCGTGAGGTACTTGTGCAACAAGCCGTTGTGCAGAAGCCGGCCGCGTCTAAAGCAGAAGTAGATTCCTTGCTGGAAGAAATCAATCGTTTGTACTTCTATCAAGGCATACTGTTCGACTCATCGTCGAACTTTACCTTAATGGCGGTGACATTGGAGAAAAAGCTTCTTGATTCAAAACAGCGAATTCCATTTGTCCGAGGTATTGTTGATGAGGTAGATGCCATTTGTGATAAACATGAGGTGAAAGCTCATTACTCTGGATTACCGTACATTCGTACTCGGTTCTCAAGCATGGTTCAGAGCGAATTGGAGATGTTTACCGCATTGTCCATGCTCATCACAGCCTTAATTCTTTTGTTTTTCTTCCGATCGTTTTACACCCTCATTTTCTCCATGCTCGTGGTGACGGTAGGTGTTATCTGGAGTTTCGGGATATTGGTGTTGTTGGGATACAAGATAACCATGTTCATTGGTCTCTTACCGCCTCTGATCGTGGTAATTGGTATAGCCAATTGCATCTATCTGCTGAATAAATATCACGACGAATACAAAACCCATAACAATCAGATCAAAGCACTTCAGCGTGTAATTAGTCGAGTTGGGATAGCCGTGTTCTTTACAAACCTCACCACAGGAATTGGTTTTGGTGTCTTTGTTCTTACTGGTAGTTCAGTACTCAAAGAATTTGGTTTAACAGCATTCCTAAGTGTGATGTCGGTATTTGCGATATCCATTGTTCTGATACCACTTATATTTAGTTATCTACCTGCACCTACCTTGAAACAAACCAAGCACTTAGATAATAAGTGGTTGAATAAAGGAATTGAGAAGCTTACTCATATTGTAACTAACAAGCGGAAGACCGTTTACATCAGTACAATCGCTGTAGTGGTCATTATGATTATCGGTTTGTTGCGCATGGAAGCCGTTGGTTACATGGTAGACGACATATCAAGCAGTAATCAGATATACAAAGACCTTCGGTTCTTCGAGAAGAACGTACGAGGTGTGATGCCGTTTGAGATTGTAGTAGATAGCCGAAAAGAAGGCGGAATTCAAGATCCGAGTGTATTGCGTAAAATCAACTTGTTTGAAACGGAGAAGCTTGCTCAGTATCCGGAATTCTCAAAGTCAATTTCCATCGCACAGGTAATCAATTTTGCGCGACAAGGATACCACGGAGGCAATCCGGAATTCTACCGCCCACCTGGCCGTTTGGAATTTAGCACGCTGGTAGGCTACCTACCTTCCTCAAACAGTTCGAAAGATCGGAAGATGATGGGTTCTATGGTTGATAGCACCCGAAGAAAAGCTAGAATCTCTGTGCAAATGGCTGATGTAGGCTCACGACGCATCGAAGAAATTAAGCAAGAAATCTATGCTATTGCCGATACGGTTTTCAACTATCGACGTGAAGTAATCAGCAGTACCAAAACCGATTCAATTATCGACATCTCTGTTTCGATGGAAGACACCACTCAGATGGACACGACCTATTTCACTGAGTTGGAATATGGGTTCACCGAAGTTGATTCGGCCGACAAAATCGACGTAGCACTCACCGGTACTTCAGTAATTTTTATGAAGGGTAACAATTACTTGAACAAAAATCTAATTGTTTCTCTTTTGGTGGCGTTTATTGTGATAGGGTTGATTATGGCTACCATCTTCACTTCAGTGCGAATGATTGCCATCTCCATGATACCGAACTTTATTCCTTTGTTGATTACAGCCGGGTTAATGGGTTACTTTGGGGTTAATCTTAAACCAAGTACTGTTCTGGTGTTTAGTGTGGCATTTGGTATAGCCGTTGATTTTACCATCCACTTCTTGAGCAAATACCGAATGGAACTCAAGCGCAATCGATACAACATTCAGAAAGCAGTGATCAAGGCCCTAAACGAAACCGCTGTAAGTATGGTCTACACGTCTGTTATCTTGTTCTTCGGTTTCATCATATTCGCTGCTTCTTCATTCGGAGGCACAATTGCTCTAGGAATTTTCACCTCGCTCACATTGGTTGTGGCGCTACTTTCCAATCTTTTGGTTCTGCCAAGTTTGCTGATGTCTTACGACTTGGCAAAAGAAAGAGCCCGTAAAAAGAAAGCTCCTTTGATCGAGTATCCGGACGAGGAGGCATAGACTCACCTATCATAATCCAATTGCTTCAGCTACAAAATTGACGAATGGAGATTTATCCAAGCGGTCTATTGTGCGGTAAGAGTTTTTTGGCGAGGGAATAGCATCACCCCTTCCCCATCGAAATCTACTTCCATTTATCCATAGCGGCAAGGACATCTCTCCCAATCAATCCTTCAAGTCTCGCTCCGACGCTAAACGGTTGCTCAAAAAATTATAACTTGTCCATCAAAACTATGCTGGGAATAATATTATGGTACTTCATTGGCAAATACTTCGCAGATCTTGCCGATGATTATGGAAAAAGTAGATGGGGATACGGAATATTAGGTGTCGTAGTCTACAACGTTGGTCAAATGATCGTTGGGATTGGATTGTTCATCGAAATGGACATGAGCGATTCGTTTGAGTTCGACTTCACCGATCAACTTTCAACCGCTCTGGTTGGACTACCCTCTGGATTGCTTAGTTGTTAAATTGTGTATCAGCTTCTCAAACGAAATTGGTCGAAAAAGGAAGTAGCCAGCGAGGAAATCCTCGATCAACTTTAGGTTTCGCTATGGACGACCCAATACTGGATGAAGAACTGAATCTAACTAACCAACTTGGACAGTCGGTTAAATTTTGGGAGAAACGACGAATTACATACAACGTCCTAGTTGGTGTCTGCGGTTTTATCATTCTCATTATTTATTGGAAATACACACGATGGTACGACGTAGTCTTTGCAAGTATCTATGCTATCATTATGAATTTGGCGTACATGACCGGCTTTTACTTGGAAACGCTCGACCTGCACTTCCTTAATAGTCGATTTAGTATTCACAAACGACGTCCAACTCTGTTTATCTTAGGAACGATACTCGCTTGTATATTTACACTTTTGGCAGGCCTCATTGCATTTGAAATAACCACATAAATCAAGTTCGCCTGTAGGAATAATCGCCGATAAGAAGAATAATCATCGTTTATGCTGATTGTAAAACCACTCAATGATTTAGCCGTCTACCTGACAGACCTAGTCCAGAAGCGACTTTGGCTCAAGGTTATCATTGGACTGGTTTTAGGAATCGGAGTTGGGTTACTGCTAAATCCATCCACTGGTATTTTTGATGAGTCGGTTGCACATACACTGAGTAACTGGTTAAATCTTCCGGGTGAAATCTTCATGAAACTCGCTCAAATGGTGATGATTCCTCTGATATTTGCTTCAATCATATCCGGACTTGTAAGTAGTGTAAGCGACAGGCTTAAGACGTTTGGACTGTGGTTGTTTCTATACTTTATAGGAACTACAACTATTGCCATTGGGATTGGAATCGCCGTAGCATTTATTTTTAATCCCGGCGACTTTGTTCGAGTACGAGGAGGACTTACAAACGTTGATGTCAGCACCCCGGAAGTTACCTCATCGGGAGGCATCGACATACCGGATACCATATCAAACCTTATTCCGGTAAATCCATTACAAGCCATTCTATCCGGAGATATGCTGCCAATTATTGTTTTTACCATCATTATTGGTATTGCGATCACTCAGCTCGACACCAATCACTCAAGGCCTCTAATCCGATTTATAGAGGCGATTCAAAAGATTTGCATGATTGTGGTTGGTTGGGCAATGCGACTCGTCCCGTATGCCGTTTTCGGGCTCATTGCGGCACTGGTCTCGGCTACTGGAATCGATGTCTTTGTAGGCCTCGGATATTACATGATGGTTGTGATTCTGGGTCTATTAATCCTTTTCTGCGTTTACCTCATCATTTATTCAATTGTGATGAAGCAAAGTCCAATTGAATATCTCAAGTCCATAAAAGATGCACAACTACTTGCGTTTTCTACCGCGAGCTCGGCAGCGGTGATGCCACTAACCATGAAAACAGCGGATGAAAATCTAGGTGTATCGTCGAAAGTAAGTGACTTTGTAATACCCATTGGAGCCACAATAAACATGGACGGAACTGCACTTTTCCAGTGTGTAACTGTGTTGTTTATGGCGCAGTCTTACGGAGTAGAATTAAACTTAATTACCGTACTGCTGCTCACCGTTACTGTTGTATCTGCATCAATCGGAACTCCTGCAATTCCGGGTGGTGGAGTGATTGTTCTGGCAACTGTACTTCAGAGCACAGGCATTCCTTCCGAAGGCCTCATCGTAATTATAGGAATTGATCGCATCTTGGGAATGTTCCGAACGGCAGTTAATGTAACCGGAGACCTTACCGCCACTGTGGTGTTTAACAAGTGTTTTGGGAGCTCCGACAAACCTTCACAACTAAATTCAGATTATGAAACAAATGATGTGTAACGAATTAGGCGGTGCGTGTGACTGCACATTCGAAGCCGACAGATTTGAAGAAATCGCACAGTTAAGCCGAAATCACGGCATAGAAATGCTCAAAAATGGGGATGCTCCACATAGAGATGCCATGAACAAAATGCAAGAATTGATGCAAGATCCGAAAGCCATGCAAGACTGGATGGATGAAAAGCGAGCACTATTTGCTGCACGATGACAATCATAGCACATAATCAGTGAGCTAGAAGCGAATGAATTGATAAATTTGCAGCTTCTTAAACAACACCTATGTCTGAGAACTCAACGCCCCAAAAGCGGTATACTGAATATAAGTCGTTCAACCTTCCTCTAATCGAGGCTGAAGTAGCCCAGCAATGGGAAGAAAACAAGGTATTCGAACGAAGTGTGGAGCAACGCGATGCATCCAATCCGTATGTCTTCTTTGAAGGACCTCCTTCAGCCAACGGAATGCCGGGTATTCACCACGTGATGGCTCGAACCATTAAGGACATATTTTGTCGATACAAAACGCAACAAGGATATCGTGTAGAGCGCAAAGCTGGGTGGGATACTCATGGTCTACCAGTAGAATTAGGTGTTGAAAAAGAGCTAGGTATTACCAAAGAGGATATCGGTAAGAAGATATCTGTTGAAGATTACAACAAAGCGTGTCGCGAGGCTGTAATGCGCTACACGGATGTTTGGAACAACCTCACCAAACAAATGGGTTACTGGGTGAATATGGATGATCCATACATTACCTACGATTCGAAATACATGGAATCCGTTTGGTGGCTACTCAAACAAGTATACAACAAAGGTCTTCTATATAAAGGCTACACCATACAACCGTATTCACCTAAAGCGGGTACCGGCCTCAGCTCACATGAGTTGAATCAACCAGGAACTTATCAAGATGTTACAGATACAACTGTTGTAGCTCAGTTCAGGTTTACACCAAACGCAGAGGCAACTGCTCCTTGGTCGTCAAACAAAGATGTTTTCTTCCTCGCTTGGACAACAACTCCGTGGACGCTTCCGTCAAATACGGCATTGACCGTAGGACCGAAAATCGACTATGTATTGGTTGAAACCTTCAATCAGTATACACACGAACCTATTCAGGTTGTTTTAGCTGAAGCCTTGATAAGCAAACAATTTTCCGGCAAGTACGAGGCTTCAGACGAACTTAACTACAGCGAAGGAGACAAGAAGATCCCGTATAAAATCATCGATCGTTTCAAAGGAAGCGATCTGATTGGTTTACGCTACGAGCAACTTTTCACATTCGCTCAGCCGTATGAAGGCACTGAAAATGCCTTCCGTGTAATCGGAGGTGACTTTGTTACTACGGAAGACGGAACCGGTATTGTGCACACTGCCCCAACTTTTGGTGCCGATGATGCGAAGGTTGCCAAAGAGGCGACCCCACCTGTACCACCTATGCTGGTATTAGACGACAATGGTAATCCGGTACCCTTGGTCGATCTCCAGGGTAAGTTTACCAAGCACATGGGTGAGTATGCAGGTAAGTATGTAAAAAACGAATACTACGACCAAGATGCTCCGGATAAGTCGGTTGACGTAGAATTGGCAATCGACCTAAAGACGCGCAACAGAGCATTTAAGGTTGAAAAATACGTCCACAGTTATCCAAATTGTTGGCGCACAGATAAACCGATTCTGTACTATCCTCTTGATTCTTGGTTCATAAAAGTTACGGATGTCCGAGATCGGATGTACGAACTCAACCAAACCATAAACTGGAAACCAAAATCAACGGGTGAGGGTCGTTTTGGAAATTGGCTACAAAACGCAAACGATTGGAATTTAAGTAGGTCTCGATTCTGGGGAATCCCGCTGCCAATCTGGCGAACCGAAGACGGTAAAGAAGAAAAAGCAATAGGTTCTGTGGAGGAACTTGTCACGGAAATCGATAAATCGATTGCAGCCGGTATGATGGACTCCAATCCATTTGCAAGTTTCAATCTAGGCGACATGTCGAAAGACAACTACGCCAAGGTTGATTTACATAAAAACGTTGTAGATAAAATCGTTTTGGTTAGTGACTCCGGCCAAGCCATGAAGCGCGAAGCAGACTTGATTGATGTTTGGTTCGACTCCGGGTCGATGCCTTATGCACAATGGCACTACCCGTTCGAGAACAAGGAAAAAATTGATCAGAATCAATCCTTCCCTGCAGATTACATCGCAGAAGGTGTGGATCAAACTCGAGGATGGTTCTATACCCTTCACGCCATTGCCACAACAGTATTCGATTCGGTTGCCTACAAAAACGTCATCTCCAATGGACTTGTTCTAGACAAGAACGGGAATAAGATGTCTAAACGTTTAGGAAATACCGTTGACCCATTTGAGACCATGGATACATTCGGTGCAGATATTGTGCGTTGGTACATGCTCACCAATGCGTCGCCTTGGGATAACTTAAAGTTTAGCACCGACGGACTTGAAGAAACGAAGCGCAAGTTTTATGGAACGCTTTACAACACCTATTCGTTCTTTGCGCTATATGCCAATATTGATGGGTTTGAATACGACGGAACCAACTATTCGTCGCATTACCAAGAAATAGATCGTTGGGTTATCTCTAAGCTAAATAGCTTAAAACAAGTAGTTACCGATGCTATGAATGACTACGAGCCTACAAAGGCCACGAGAGCCATTCAGGAATTTACCATCGAGCATTTGAGTAACTGGTATATCCGATTGTGTCGAAGACGTTTCTGGAAAAATGACGACCCAGCGGATAAGAATACAGCTTATTCGGTTCTTTACACGTGCTTGCATGATTTAAGTATCTTGATCGCTCCGTTCGCACCATTCTATTCGGATCGACTCTATAATGATTTAACCGGTGGGGAAGAATCAAACTCCGTGCATTTGGCTGACTTTGTGAAAGCTGATACCAACCTGATCGATACAAAACTGGAGGAACGAATGGATATGGCTCAGCGAATCACATCGATGGTTCTCTCAATCCGCAAAAAAGAACGTATTCGCGTTCGTCAGCCTCTTGGTAGGTTGTTAATTCCGGTACAAAACGACAATCAACCCGAGCAAATCTCTGCCGTAGCGGATGTTATCTGT
>Ga0181574_10000361_pt1 | contig 42397 bp, 29 predicted proteins | sample 101ome_24_FD_145600 | JGI IMG/M metagenome (GOLD analysis project Ga0181574, IMG submission 145600) | Coastal salt marsh microbial communities from the Groves Creek Marsh, Skidaway Island, Georgia - 101410AT metaG (spades assembly) | ecosystem: Environmental > Aquatic > Marine > Intertidal zone... | reverse complement strand
CTGGTTCAGTTGGTGTTTCATCACCTGGTTCGGTTGGACTAATTTCTTCTGCTTGAGCAAGAATTTCTTCTGCTGCTTCTGGAGTTGTAGTGCTTACATTGATCTGATTCATTAGATTAGATAATCTAACTCTTTCAGGGCCTTGCGGTAGAGCATCACGTTTACTTTTTATTATATTCCATATATCTCTTGCACTGCGTTGTGTTGTAGGTGTTTCCTCTGGATCACTAAAATCTGCATCATTTTGATTTTGCGCATCATCAGCAGCACTTTGATTATCGTTTGCTGATGTATCTGTAGATGTATCTGTTGTTGTATCTGTAGACGTATCTGTTGTTGTTTCTGGTTCTTTTGTTTCTGGTTCTTTTGTTTCAGGTTCTTTTGTTTCAGGTTCTTTTGTTTCTGGTTCGGTTCTTGTTGGCGGTGTTTGCTCAGGTGCGCTAGGATCTTCAGGTGCTTGTAGTTTTGCAATAGCACCGCGTGTTTCTGGGCCTACAATACCGTCAACTTTAATACCTTGTGATTGCTGTAGTTTTTTAACTGCTGCTTCTGTCTTAGGACCAAAGATACCATCTTGTTCGCTTTTAGGCATACCTAGTTTTGCTTGTAGTTCTTTTACTCCAGCACCTCTGCTACCTCTACGTAGTAAACCTTGATCGTAGCTTGCGCCAGTAACTGGTCTTGCTGCCTGTGTAGGTTGTGCATCAGGATCTTGCCATGTTGATGCTTGTGTGCCACCACCTGGTCTTGCTGTTGGATCGTTTGAAAAATTTTCACCTGGTCTGTATGGAACACGTTGGCCGTTGACAATTCTGCCTTTTACAGTTGCTGGATTAAATTTACCTAGCAGTCCAGTTCCTGTTGGATTACCTTGCCACGGCTGTATTTGTCCTTGTGCTCTAAAATACAGTTTACCATCTGAGTGGAGCATCAAAGGATTTGCGCCAAATGCACCGCCATAATGTGTTGGCGTAAATGTTTTTGGTGCTGCTTCGTATATCCTTTTTATTTCATTGATTTTCATGATAACACTGCCTTACTGTTTTCAGCATCGCCAATGTCTTTGCTTTCACCTGCAGGTGCTTCACCTACATAATCAGTTTCACGTTCTTTACGAGCTGTTTCTAATTCTTTCAACAGGTCCATTACTCTACCACCGGCTACACTTGATTGTGCATCGCCTTCTGCTTGTCCCATATCTTCTTGTGTTAATTTAGCTACATATTCTGCATCATCTTTTTCTTGCTGATATTGTTCTTGTGGTTCGTTTGGATTTCTAACTATAATATTGCTTTGAGAAACATCGCAGCATTGACCTATATATTCTTGTAATACTTGCACAGTTGTTGGATACTGCAATTCAACTTCGTAATATGTAACGTTCATGTTACTTAACTGTGGGAAGTCTAATGGACGTTCTTGAATAGGAGTGCTTTTACCTGCACTCATTTTCATTACACCATATTTTTGTAATGCTGTTTCCATGTGATCAGCAAAGCCTTCTGGTAATTCGCCAGCGACTCCAACCTTAAATTCATAAGTCTTTTTTGACTCTGTTAAATATTCTGCAAATGTTTTCATAGCTATAGGATCCTGTTTATACTATTATTTATCTTTATCCAGCCCTTTTAAGCGCTCTAACAGGCTGTTTCTGTCCGTCACTACATAACCTTCTCCGTCAACCATACCAGCAGGCGCTCCGCTATCTTTATCTAATTTTTCTTTCTTCAACTGCAAGTCAATCATTTTTAATTTTTTGTCTATCTTTGCAACCTTTGCATCTAAGCTGGTTTTTAACATGGTTCCTGCAACTTCAAAAACTCTACCGGAGTAACGGCTTTCAACATTCATACCCAAGTCCATTAAATCGTCATAGGCTTCCATTGCTTTGTCTGCTACTTCGTTTAGCTCGTTATCTGCCATTTCACCTAAGCCTTTCACAGCAGGTAATGCACTAGATATTTTGTCTAATTCACTTATATCTCTAAATGTATCTTCAGTTTCAACAACTTGTGATTTTTTAGGCTTTGATTCTTTCACAATATCTTTGTTGTCTGGTAGGTTCAACATTTCTTCTAGTTTTTTAGTCATAGTAGTGTTCCATTATATGCTACTATATTTATCTACGTTTACCGTTGTGAAAAATATCTTGTTCATTTACAACACGGAATACAATACCGTTTTGTTTACACCAACTTCTTGCTGCTGACCATTTTGCTTGATTAACAACATAGTGTAATTTATTAGTATTGCTATTTCCTAGTTTATTAATATCAGTTTGATTAAAAGGTTTTACTTCAACTAGTTCAACCTTTTCCTTTCCATCTTTGTCAGTATAAGCTACAAAGAAATCTGGAACATATATTGTCATTTTACCACTTAATGGATTTCTGTATGGAATTTTTATTGCTTCGCTTGCCCACTTGCTAACGTTTTCGTTAAGATCACAAAAGCGCATAAAAGCAAACTCCCAGCTGGATCTGTATGTAGGAGTGCGTCCTCCTATATATTTCTCAGGGTGCCTGCAAGTGTATTTTCCTTGTGCAAAACGTGCCATTAGTATACAATATTTCTTTTTTCACTTGTCTCTTGTGTAGACTCTACGCTAAAACCTATTGCACTCATTTTGCTTCTGTTGGTGTTTAAGATTGTAGCAACCAGTTTGCTTATTGAAACTGCATTTAATCCGCTAAGTGTGTCTAGTAATTTAAAGACATTTACGTTGTCTATTTTTGCTTGTTGTAACAAAACACTTGCTACTGCTGTTGCACTGTTTTTGTCAAAGCCTCTTTTTTGAAAGAAACCTACAACACTATCGACTTGATTACTGGTAACTGCAATTTTTTTACTAAAATATTTGTCAAAAAATTCTTTTACTTCGCCTGCACTATCAGTAGGTTGTTTAATGCTAGGATCTGTTATACTGCTCATTGTGTTCTCACTGCTGTTGTTGTTATAGTAGCATTGCTATCTTCTGTTCTTGGCAAAACAAAACCTGATTGTTGTTGCACTGTGTTAATTTGATTTAAATTTGGTGCAGGTTCTGTTTCTGTAAGATTTTGGAAATTTTGTAGTGTAATTATTCCTGTAAGTATTGTATTCAAGTCAACTTCGTTGTTTCTTATATCATTGAATACTGTGCTTACACCATTTACCAATCCGCCTATTCTAAATAAGTCGCCTATTACACCGTTTGTGTTAAGCACACCAACTGATAAATCGTAATGTGATGGATCTGCAAAACCTGCAGGTTCATCTATGCCTGTTCTGCCTCTTCCATATAATACATTTTCATACATTATCCTCATTTGGTTTTTTGTAAAAGAATTTTCCGCTTGATTCAAGCTATCGTGGTTCCAGTTTGTAATAATAGGATTTACCAGGGTAAAACTTGTAAATTCAGGAGTAGCATTGTTTGAATACAGATGGTTAACTGTTATACTGTTAAAGAACGGTATGTTCTTTTTAATATTATTGTCTAAACCATATCGATACATATTAGCTTCTTCTGGTCCATACATATTGTTCCTAAATGTGTTGTAACTTTGAGGAACAGTTGTGTCTGGTTGCCCGCTGGTATTCTTTTGTGCATAGTTTGGATCTTGTGAATAATATCTAAAATATGCTTCCCATAGTAATGTTGTTAATCCTGCCATATCATCGTGGAAGCTAAATTGTATAGGTTCGTATCTTATTCTAGTTTGAACTAATTTTTTTCTGTTGTATTGATTTTTTTCATCAACTTCAACATTAAATCTTGGCATATCTACACTGTCAACAAGTAAATTGAATTCACGCTTGTTTAACAAGTTTTGCACAGTTTTTCCAAGTGATGCTAATGCTTCTTGGTTGACATCAAAAACAATATGATATAAGAATTTTGTTTTCGGTGCAAGTCGCATGTTGTTGCGCACATACAATGCATCAGCATGTGCAAAATCCGCAACGGTCCCTTGCTTTGTTAAATTATCGAAAAATCCACTAAACTTTGACATACAGTATTTATCTCTATATATTAAGTGCGTATATAAACAAAAAAGGAGCCAACGGCTCCTTTATGTTAATGGCAATCTTAGTTATTATTAACCAGTTGCTGTTGTTCCTGCGTTACTGGTTGAACGTTTTTGTTTCACGCCGTTTATACCAACTCCAACTCCTAACTGCACTGCGTTATCGTATTGCATAGTTAGTGTAACTGTTGCCGCATCGTTGTTAGCATATGCTAGTGCGCCGTATTCTACGTTTGTTAGCATACAACCGTATAGTTCCCAAGTTTCTAATACACCCGGTGTGTTTGTTCCGTTACCACCGTCTAGTATTTCAATACGTTCTACAAATTTGTAATCAATACCAGATGCAGCACTTGCTTGCTCAAAGAAGTCAAATTGCTTCTGTAGCTGTTCGCCAACCATTTTCTGCACACTGCCGTTTACATCGTCACGTAGTGTCAAGCTGACTGTGTTCCAAGTATGCTTACCTGCTAGATATACCTTTGAATTGTAAACTGGTAATTCAATAGGATCAAAAGATACTGTTGGTCTAGCTGCATCAATAACTTGTTTTGTTAATTCTTGAGTTTCTTTTGAGACACCAAAATTTTCTAGTGTAACACGGAAACGATATTGTAGTTTTGGCATTAGCAAACCTTGGCTGCTAGAGCTACTATCGTTTGCTAATGGAACTGTTAAATTTAATAGAGTTGAGATTGCCATCTATTGTTTCTCCTTAATACACAAGTATTTATCATTTGTAGGGGGTTTTTATTTCCCCCCTACTTTAACGATATTAAAGACCTGATATCTCTCCTGTATTTTTCAAGCGTAGTGGGATGTAAATAAACTCTACTGCTTTTACTGGTTCGATTGCGATATCAACATATAGTTCGTTTCTATCTATTCTAGCCGGTGTATTGTTTGTTTCGTCACATACTACTAAGAAGTCATAAAGTGCTCTAAGTCCTACTAGTTCAACTAACAAGCTCTCAACCTGCTGTTTGATCTCATCACGTGTAATCTTATCGTTTGGTTCAAACAAGTATGGTTTTGCTAGACTGTTTAGCTGACTACGTAAGTAAACAACTAGTCTTGCAACGTTTACTCTATCCAATGCACTTGCATTAGCTGCACGAGTTTTCTGTCCAAACACTGTAATACCTGCACCTGTTAAGAATGTAATTGGGTTAACATTATTTGCATACAGTGTATCACGCTGTCCTTCGTTTAGTGCAATACTTGTAAATTCGCCTTCTGCATTAATATAACCTGTTGCTGTTGCATTGGTAACGCCGCCACGTCTTGTTCCTGCTGGTGCAAACCATGGATATGCAACTTGGTCACTAAGCGCAATAGTGCGCAATACCATATGTGATGGAGGAACAATAATGTTGTTTCCTGCGTTATCACTTGTGAAACCACTTGGATAATAAACACCTAGATACTCATCACTTGTAACTAATCCGTTATCATTATCTTCAACTGCAAGTTCTTGGTTAGTTGTGTAGTTCAACAACGATGTTGCATCACTTGGTAGTCTGAATGGTGTATCGCCTACAACAAATGCTGTTAATCCTCTGTCATAGTTTAGACTTACCATTTCACCAATTAGCTCTGGATAACCCGGTGTTGCAATCAAATTGTAAAGCCTTGTTTCGTTGTCACGAATATCTTCGTTGCTGTTTAGCATTGCTTGTAATGCTTGGACAACTACTTTGCGTTGTGCTTTACGTCCAAATGCGCCGCTGCCATCTGCTTCATTAGCTGATTCAGTTACCCAACGATGTGGATAGTAATCAGACATACTTGCATCACCCATGCGTGGGTTATCACCATTAACATCAATGTAGTTACGCTCAAAACGTTTTACGTTGAATCCACTTCTACGTAGGTTCCATAGCAACATGCCTTTTGGATATAATGCTGGATCTGGTGCATCTGGATCTAAGTAATTGCTTGTTAATAAGTCACTAATGTCGCCAGCTTCGTCGCTGTTAGCACCGCTTGTATTATAACGTGCATCTGCAAATAGCATACCGTTTTCTGTAGTTTGATCAGTTGTGTCAACTTCTACCCACGGATTAGAATTTGCATCTGCTAGTATTTGATTATACACATAAACACGAGGATAGTTTTCTAAATCGGCTGTGCTAATCCAAATATCGCCTGTTACAAGCTCTGAGTTATCACTTTGCACAGTTGGTTGACTTGCACTAACAATAGGTCCTGCTGGATCTGAATCTGCATAACCAGCGTCAGCATCGTGATAGCCTACCCATGTAGTGCCGTTATGAATCATAATGTCTACTTCATCGATCAAACTGCTATACCACAATGCGCCATCTGCTGCAATTGCTGTTGGAGCATCGTCATTTGCTGTATAAACCAATGGTTTCCAGTTTGAAATTCTCCACTGATTTCCACCTTCTGCATAGTAGTTTGCAGTTGGCGTATTTCCTGATGATGTAATACCAATTGAATTTAGTAAGCCACCTGCATCTACAACAACAATATCACCACCTAATCTGTGTGATATTTTTACTCTGTTTCCACTATCTACACTTGCAACAGTGTTAGTAAGTCCTGCTGCGTTAATTGCATTAGCAATCACGTCTGCATCTGTTGCTAGACCAGTTGCTGTTACACTTACTGTAACTGCTGCTGTAAGATTAGCATTACCTTTCAGTGTTTCTTGTAGGAATAATGTATATGTTCCTGCTGCAACACTACCAGCATCAACCTTTGCACTTGTAACTTCAGACGCACCGGTTGCTGCTCTGCTATAGATTTGGAAGTCTGCTTTTGGATAATCTTCTATATCATCTAGATTAGTTTCAACATAAATTGATCCTAATGCAAGGTTTGCTCCGCCGCCTGATGCATCTAATTCACTTAATGCTGTTTGTGCATCTGGTGCTAAAGGTGCGTCATAAGAATCCCAAGTTGCTGTTGTTGAGTTCCATACTTTTACTCTCCAACGTGCTCCACCGTTTGGTTCAGTTGTTTTAACCCAAATACTACCAGTAGGTCTACCATTAACACCTGCACCTGCATCTGATCTCTTGAACGTAGGAACTTGAGTGTGTTTTGCAATAGTCAAGTCTGGTGCTAGATATTTTCCAACTGCAATACCTGCCCACTGTAGTGGTGTTCCTGTTCCGTCAACAAGAGTAAATTCATCGTGTAGACCGTTTGAATACAAACTTACTACACCTGCTTCTAATACAGCGTAAATTCCGCTTGAATTTGCCGCAGTGTTAATATCTGCTACCATGTCTGCCAAACTATCATCGCTGCCAGTTAAAGTAACTGTAATGTTTGCGCTGTCTGATAACTGTATTTCAAACTGTTGGTTTTGTGCAAGGCCGGTTCCGTTGCCTGAGCCTGTTACCATTGGCCAGCTGAGTTTCCAGTTTTCACTGCCTACTTCTACCCAAGTGCCAGATGTAACACCTGCTGAGCTGTTGCCGCCTGATTTATACCAGAATCTAATAACATTGCTCACTGCTGTGATTGCGTATTCACCAATTGATCCAACACTGCCTTTAGGTGTATATGGCATTGCACCTGAAGTTTGAGTTGAATCGGTGATTACGATAGGAGATATGCTTGAGAATGTTTGTCCACCTGTTGTGCTAATTGCTGCGCTGTTCCAGCTAAACAATCCCCAACTTGTGCTTTGTGTATCAAGCCAAGAAGTTCCGTTAGCAGGATTGTCTGCTGTAGCTGTTGCACTTGCATTTAAAGCATCTAGATCAACATCTGCTCTTACAACAAATGCTCTATTGCTAACACCTAAATATGAATATGCCGCTTGTAATCCATATTCGTTTTGCTCTCCTCCGTTGATCGGATTGTTGTTAGCGTCAGTCTTAAATACTGGATCGCCAAATGTTTCAACAAGATCACGCTGCGATGTGAGCAAGTATACTTTACCAGCATTTGCTGCTAGTGTGCCTGGTGCAATGCCTGTTCCTGCACCGTTAGTTTTATTTTCCGCTGTTGCGACAAATATAATTGGTGTTGTGCCTGGTTCAGCCGGAGTGTAAAAACTCTCGTCAATTACCGAAACCTGGACGCCTGGTGATACTAATGCCATTTTAATTTTCTCCTATGGATCATCTGTTATAGTATTATTTAGCTGATCTGCGGAAAAAATAGCATTTTGAGGGGTTATCTACGTGTTTAATTGCCCTTTATACAGTTCATCAACCCAAAACTCTAAGTCAGCTTTTGTGCCATTATTGTCAATGTAGAAGTCTGCCATCCAAGGTTCTAGTGTCATACTGTCTGTAGATTCTTTGGGCAAATAATCACTACGGTCAACCCAAATAGCATAATCAAAAACATTTGTGTTACGCATTGCAAAATATTCACGTTTGTTTCTAAGTCCACAGTAAATATCATGCTCGTCAAAAATAGCTCTGCCTAATGTTGCTGCATCTTTTGCATTCATCTCACTAATAGCATTATACCATTCAGTTCTGTGGTTATGTCTATCAGCGTAACATTCTTCTTCGCTATCGTAATTGTATTTTTTCTTTAATAAATCATATATGAATAATTTAGAGCAGAACGCACTGCTGCTTTCAAAACTATATTCATATTTGTCTCTAAGTATTTCGCAGACAGTATCTTTACCGTGCCTGCCATGACCGATTACCAACAGTTTCTTTTTATGCATAAGTTATATAATAATAGGATTTGGACAGTTTGTCAATGATTTTTTATTATCCAGAAATCTTCCTTCTGCATTATAATTTTTTTACATTTTGTTTTTTCAGAATATTCGTCAACTGCATAAACTAATTCCGGCCAAGTCTCAGGGCTATAGTCATCGCCACATACTATAGGAACATTTTGAAATCTTTTAAGCCAATCTTTAACTACTGAATATTGATGATTACCATCTATATAAACTAAATCCCAGTTTGTTGTATAAAAATCACTTTGTTGCCATTCATAATCAAACATTTCCCAAACTTCTTTTATAACATTATAATTAGGATGATTTTGTATAATGCTGAAAAAAATTGTTTTTTGTCTTATTTTAAGTTTGTTTTGTTTTAAAAATTTTGCAAAGCTACGATTTGCACGTTTCAAATCTTTTTCAGATAATAAAAATCTATCTAAGATGTAATAAGAGCAATCACTAGGTAAAACATCTAACCAAGCCCACGTGCTTTTCCCCCAACCGCAACCAATTTCTAAAACTTTAGGGTTTTTTGGCAATAAGTCAACTAAACTTTTGTAATGTTTATGTTGTTCTATATGTGTTAAGCCTGGAACATCGGAAAGAGAGGTTATAGTTGAAGTCCATAAATTATCCAATTAAAAACCCATAGCCAGTGCCGCCAGCAACAGCCATTGCAAGATCATTTTCTAGTTTTTCCATTTCGGTTTGTGCTTCGGCTTTTAGTGTGTCACCGTTTAGTGTTGTGCCGCCACCTGGACCAACAATGGTGCTAAACTTACTACGAGCTTCTCCCAACATATATTTACAACTAGCAAGTGTGTAATCTTTTATCCACTGCTGTGCCTTGTAATCATCAAGTAGTTGCATATCTGGACGATAGTTGTAACAGAACATTAAGACTTCTTCTTCTGCTCTTGGACGCTGCAATATGGTTAATTTTTTAGTTGTTGTGTTCCATTTAAACTCCATAAAACTACCAAACATACGTCCCACTAGTTCTTGTTGTTGTGCAAAGAAATCATAAGTTGCAAGTCCTCCAATACCAGAACCTGCTAACAAATATGTATTTGTATATGCTAAATTAAATGGTTCAAATAAACTACCACCGTCGGCACTGCCGCCTAATCTACTACCAATACTACGTCTGTGTATTTTTCTCACTTCAATGATTTCGTGTGGCAATGTATAAACATTTTGATCTTCTTCTAACTTGATTGTGACATAGCTTTCTTCAACACTGTTTTCGCTACGCTGTCTATATTTTGTTAATGCTTTGGTCAAAGCAGTTTCATAATGGATTGGATCTAATTCTACATCCACCATTCCGCCGCCTAAAAATGCGTTTACATAATCAAATACTTGTTGTTTTTGTGTAGTTAAATTTGCATCAGCCATATTGTTCTCCAATAGTATTTATCGATAAATATAACTATGCCACGTATCAGTTTATATAGACCAGAGAAAAGCCGAGACTATGAATTCATGGATAAGATTATCTTTGAACAATTCACTGTTGGCGGCACAGACTTGCATATACACAAATATTTAGGACCTAAAATTACCAGTAGCGAAAATGCTACTGCTGAACAACCTACATATGATGCAGTCAAAGAAACAAACATCCAAGACCTATTGTTTTTAGAAAACCGCGATAGAAAATACGATGAAGAAATATACACAATACGTGGGCATTACAATTTACAAGATACAGATTTTAACCTATCACAGTTTGGTTTGTTTTTACAAAACGATACAATTTTCATGACTGTGCATATTAATAGCAGTGTCAAAACCATTGGTAGAAAATTAATAGCAGGTGATGTTATTGAATTGCCTCACATGAAAGAAGAATACGCTGCAAATGATTTTAGTGTAGCTATGAAGAGATTTTATGTCATTGATGAAATTACACGAGCAGCAGAAGGTTATTCGCAAACTTGGTATCCACATTTATATCGCCTTAGATTGAAACAAATCTACGATGGACAAGAATACAAAGACATATTAGACTTGCCTGCTGAAGATGATGCTGGTAGCACACTACGTGATGTGTTAAGCACATACGAACGTGAAATGCAAATCAATAATGCTGTCATTGCACAAGCAGAAGAATATGCAAAAGCCAGTGGTTATGAAACTGCTCACTTGTATACTGTGAGTGTTTTAGAAAATGGTGAGGTTGCTATTGTGTCTACTGATTATGATACATTGTTAGCAGACGGAACAATCACTGCTGATACAGTTTTTTTGAATCCAGGAGATACTGGATACAAAGGATATCTTGTAGGAGATGGATTTCCGCCAAATGGTGCTTTGTATGGTTCAGGAACAGGATTTCCAAGTGAAGCTAATATAGGAGATTATTTCTTGCGTGTTGATTTATATCCAAATAGATTATTTAGATACAGCGGCACAAGCTGGCAGAAGGTAGAAGATGCTGTGAGACAAACACTAACACCTGACATTACAAGACAAACCTTAAAAGGAACGTTTGTAAATAATGAAACAGTAAATAACATTGCTGGCGAAAATGTAGTAGAAAGACAAGCATTAAGCAAAGCATTGAAAGTTAAGGCAGACACCTAATGTTATTTTTTTACGATGGCCAAATACGTAGATATGTTACACAAATTGTAAGGGCATTTAGTCATTTCAATTATCAAGACGGTGACGGTGACATTAGGCAAGTTCCGGTAATGTATGGCGATATTACAAGACAAGTTGCAAGTATTATAAGAGATAACAGTGAAAACAAAATGCCAAGCGCACCACGCATGGGTGTATACATCACAAACTTGCAAATGGATAGAGCAAGATTGAGCGACAGTAGTTTTGTTAGTAAAATTAATTTACGTGAACGTGCTGTTGACACAGAAACAGGTGAATACTTAAACGAACAAGCAAAAGGATATACTGTTGAACGTATACATCCTACACCTTACACACTAACAGTGAACGTAGATGTTTGGAGCACAAACACAGATCAAAAGTTACAAATACTTGAACAAATATTCTTTTTATTTAATCCTGATTTAGAATTTCAAACTACAGACAACTACATTGACTGGACGAGTCTAAGTGTATTACAATTAGAAAATATTACATTTAGTTCACGAACAATTCCTGTAGGAACAGACAGTGAAATTGATGTTGCAACACTAAGTTTTATTGCACCGATATATATTTCACCGCCTGCTAAAGTAAAAAAACTAGGTGTAATTACAGACATTATTACAAGTGTATTCAACAGCGAAGCAGGCACTATCAGCTTAGAAGGATTTAATCCTCCTACTGATGGAAAAGCATATGCTGCAAGTGGCACAACAGTTTTACCTGACGGAACAGTTGTTGATTCAAGCGGTGCTACATTAACAGTTTCAAGCGGCTCTGGTAGACTTGATTTATCAAATCCTATTGTTGCTAGTTATAGAAATTTTGATATTACAGTAAGTGATGCTATAGCACAACTTGTATTAAGCGGTAAATTGCGTGTTGGTGAAATAAGTTGGCAAAACGTCTTTGAAGCAGAAGCACCTGCAAAGTTTCAGCCAGGTATTAGTCAGATACGTTTGTATAGAGCAGAGCTTCTAAATCCAATTGTTGGAACAATTGCATATGCAAATGCCAATGACAAGTTTAGCATATCTATAGATTATGATCCAGATACATTACCTAGCGATACTCTTATAAGCACCAGCACTACAACAAGAGGCAGTGTGGACGGAATAATAAATCCAATAAAATACAATCCGAGTGCAGATAAATCAAATAAAGGTCCAGGACTCCGTTATTTGTTTACTGGACCTGTTGGAGGTAGTATAGAACGTAAATTTACTATCTCTGAAAAATCTAGTCGTATTGATACTGAAGTTGATGCTGATATTGTTTATAGACACACTGTTTTTGTAAATGGATTAGAAGTTAGCACAACAAATAGAACTATAGACGGAAATTATGTTATTGATTTTGTTACACTTCCAGATATTAGTGATACTGTAAGATATGAATTAGAACTAAACGAAGACGGTGCTGATGCATGGAAAAGCAACGGTGGAGATGATTTCATTGCTGATACAAATGATATTGTTGAGTGGGACGGAAGCAAATGGAATATTATATTTGATGCATCAGATACAAGCACACTAACATATATGACTAATCTAAATACAGGACAGCAAGTGTATTGGAATAATTATTATTGGCAAGCGAGTGTAGATGGTTATTATCCAAGAGGCACTTGGGAACTAGTAATCTAACATATATATTTTATGAACGCAATTATTTGTAGTGGTGCGTTATTTTATGCACTAGATACTAAACATTTTCTTTTATTACACAGAGCTAACGGACGCAAAAATAATTTGTGGGGATTAGTTGGAGGCACAAACGAAGGTGTAGAAACACCTTGGGAAGGTTTACAAAGAGAAATAAAAGAAGAAATTGGCAGTGTTGATATTAAGAAAACTATTCCATTAGAAACTTTTATTAGCAACGATGACAAGTTTCATTTTCATACTTATTTGTGTGTTATTGAAAAAGAATTTTTGCCTAAATTAAACGACGAGCATGATGGATATGCATGGGTAAGTTTTGGTATGTGGCCAAAACCTTTGCATTTTGGTTTGCATAATACACTAAAAAGTAAAACTAACACACAAAAATTAGAAACAGTTATTCAGCTTGTTGATATGATTGCTTAAACTGTTCTTCTAGCCATTCAAAATCATTTATCTTTTTCAGTGCATCAGGATTATTTGCCGCATATTCACCGTATTTTTTGCCGTGAATAGCACCGCTGATCGCCGCATTACCAAACGGCTTGTCTGCACCTTTTGTGCACCAAGCATCTAGTCTGAACTGTGTCTCTTCGTCTTTCTGTCTATCAATACTGCGGCTTGCTAGTTTCACACACTCACGGAAGCCACTACGCCATGCACTGAATGCATCAGTGTTGAATGCAGTTGTATTGCTCATTTCAGGTATTGCTTTGAAGTTTTTGCTAATGCTAGTTGTCATGTCAGCAGTATTAATATCCATATCAATTGTTAGTTGTCTTGGTAATAATTTTACACCACCGTATCCGTATACAAGACTGTTGATAGGATTATAACTGCGCCAAACGTAAACTGTGCTACGTCCGTCAATGTCATATCTTGCTATTTGATAATCAAAATTAAATGTATCAATTATTTGTGCATCTCCATCAACTACATAAAACATTTCTGTCTCAGCAGTTTCTGCTGCAATAATATGTGCTTGGTGAATACCTTCTACACCATGCACCCTATGCACAACTCTGTCAGGAAATTGCTGTCTTAATTTTTCAAAATTTTCATCTGCGTTGGGCTCATTGTAGCTAATAAACACAATATCATATGGTTTAGGCACACTTGCTATTTCATCATATTCTTTTTTTACTGCTAGGAATCTATAATCAATTTCTCGCTTTGTCAACGGTTTATGTATGTTGGTTAACATAACTCCGTCGTAAAAATCTTTGTTCTTCCAAACGTGATTAATTTTTCTTTCGTATTGGTTATGATAGCTTATATAGAAATTCCAATTAAAATCAGTGCTTACATCAATATCATCATTAACTATAAAAAACATTTCATTATCGGTATCTGCTAATGCGTTTTCATAATCTTCAAATGTATTTACTGTGTAAACAGGATATGTTTTTGGATTACTTACAACAATATCCCATTCTTTCTTTTTAATATAAAATCTATGTTCTACCTCTTTTTCACTTACTAACAAGTGTCTACTAAAAAGAACAACACCATCGGTGTGCGCTCCGTTCTTAAAAATATGATTTATTTCTCTATCGTATCTATTATGGTGACTAAAATAAAAATCAAACTCCCAATCGCTTGCAATTTCTACATCACTTGGCACACCCCAGAACATTTCACTGGTTGTATTATATAATGCTTCTGTATAATCTTCGTAATTATCTATAGTAAAAATGTCATATTTTTTAGGTGTGCTTGCAATTTTGTCATGTTCTTTTTTATCAATATAAAATCTATGTTCAATTTCTTTTTTGCTTACTTCAACACTAGTGCTGTATAATACAATACCATCATAGTGCTCTCCGTTTTTAAAAACATGGGTAATATTTCTATCTAACACATTATATTCATTGAAATAATCGTCCCATTCAAACTGTTCATTTGGTATGACATCACTGGGTATACCCCAAAACATATTTGTCGTTGTATGCTTTAGTGCTTCTAGGTAATCATCGTGTGTGTCAATAGTAAATTGCTCAAACTGTTTACTACAACTAACTTTTTTATCGTGCTCAATTCTATTTGCAAGAAATCTATATTCTATTTCTTTTTCAGTTACTGGTGCATGTTTGCTATACAAAACAACACCATCATACTTGTTTCCATTAAGCCATGCATGGTTGCTTTTTCGTTTTGTATCTTGGTGACTTATGTAAAAATCAAAAACACTTTCGTCTAATATTTCAATATCACTAGGCACACCCCAAAATAGTTCTGTTGTAGATTTTTGCACTGCCTCAAGGTATTGTTCGTGATTGTTTATTTCAAATTTATCGTATTGTCGTGGCGTGCTTGCCATTATTCTAATTTCTTTTTTATTAGCAAAAAATCTATGTTGTATTTCTTTTTCTGTGGCTGAATAGTTTTTTGGAACAAGAGCTACTCCATCGAGTTGATCAATATCACCATTTCCAAATACATGAACAAAATTGTAACTCCATTCATCTGGCGTGTAGCTAAACTTAAATGTGTCACGAATCATGATATCATCATATACTAACCAAAACATGTCTGTATTACTGCGTTGTTGTGCTTGTTCAAATGTTTCTACAACTTGTAATTGTGGCACACGTTTGATTAATTCTTTGTGGCTAGTCCTATCATCACCTATGTAAAATATATCAAACTTTTCTTTACCAAAATAAGGATCGTATTCACCACAGATATAACTATATTTTTTTGTTTCATACGTTCCTGGTTTAGTTGGAACTAGTCTAACTTCATCCCAACTCATTACTTCTCTACTTTTCCTATAAACATAAGGAAAAGCATGAATCGATGGTTGATTATGTTGAGGACGAAAATACCACGGAAAGCTGTCATAGATTTTTATGTCTGGATTTACTAACCAAACGTATTCTGCATGACCTTGCCAATCTTCGATTTCTATTTCATCGTATATTACAGGATATTGATCGAATATATGTTTTTTTAAATAATCTTGTCCGTTATGAACAGGTGTTTTAAATCTTTCAAATTTATCAATAGCTCTCATAATAAATGTGCTTTCGTTCCTATGTGTGCTAAAATAATGTCAGCATCTAAATAAACATCTATTCCATGATGCATTGCTTGATTACAAAAATACATATCTTCTCCACTAAACGAATCAGTATCTGTATTGTATTCGTGTTTAAACCAAGGCTTTGGTAAAGTTTTGTATACAGAAGCTTTTGTAAGCATACACCCCATGCCAACTCCCCAAATTTTGTGTAAGCCGTGTTTCATTTCAAATCTTTTTTCTGTATTTTCAGGATCAACAAATGCTACACTTCGATATGGAGAATATCTTGTGCTATAGTTTGCTGCCACTATGTCTTTATCGTGTAGCACAAGTTTTTCAAATACATTGTGAGGAAAATGTATGTCACTGTCTAACCATAATATATGACTAGGGTTTGTGTTAAGAGCTTCTTTCACAAGGGCAGTCCGTGAATCAACAATCACACTACCTACAACTATATGTAAATCAAAATCAATAGATTTACTTGTAAGTCTGCTTGTTAGCAAACTAAGCTGTTTAGCAAATAGGGTGTGAACAGTATCTCTAGCAGGAATACAAATGCTAAGTTTCATTACAACATTGTGCTTGGAACGGTTTCCTGATTAAGATCTTTTTCAGCAGCTATAGTTAATTGATTCCAATCACGTGCAGATTGTGTAGCTATCTTTACACATTCTTGGAAATCTTCAGGTGACAAACTTGCCATTTTTATCATATTTTCCGGCTGGACTTTGCCTATGGTTAACAGATCTGCGCCTGCTGCTTTTCCAAATGTCATAATCCAATGGATTCGGTCGTCGTCATCTGGAATTGGCATTGCTTCTATTTCTTCTTTAACAGCTATTTGCGTTTGTGCATCAATATCTAATGTTTGTAAAATATCTATTTTACGTTGTTTTGTGTATGCTTGTGCTAAGTCAACATTTAAGACTTCGTAGAGTGTTTTTTTCATGTATGCTCCTTCATACTTTACTATATTATATTATGCGTTGATTGTCAAGTGTTAAGGCAGAGTTGGGAAGTAATATCCACCAAAAGTAGAACTCATTGTAATAGTTGTGCCGGCACTTATACCAATATAAGTGCCGAGCACACTGATTGTGTAGCTGCTGGCAAAACCACCGTTATAAAAATAATTACGGATTTCAGACATTGTAATCGGATCGCCTGTTGGGGGTAATGCCATTAATTTCTCCTGTTTACACTATTATATGCTTATTTAACTAAATTAGCAACCATTTCTTTTAATTCATCAATCTGTTTTTGCTGTTCCTTAAACGCTTCGATAAACGCACCTGCCATTGCTCCGTAATTAACAGTTTTCATACCGTTGTCTTCTACATGAACAACTTCTGGGAAGTATTGTTCAACTTCTTGAGCAATTACACCCATATGTTTACGTTTTGTATCTTCTTGGTCTGTGCGTGTAAATGTTACACCACGTATGCTTAGGATCTTAGTTAAAGGATCTGCAATAACTTCAATGTTGTCTTTGATTCTAGCATCTGAATATGCTGTAACTTCGCCTGTGACAGTTAGGTTACTGCTACTATCCAATGTCATTGCTACTGTACCGCCTGAACCTGGGTTGTTTTCAGTATCGCTGTGCGAACCGCCTCTATGGAAACTAAATCTACTAGCACTACGCAAGTATGTTGTACTGCCTTGTACACCAATACCGTAGCTTGTGCTCCACAAGTTGATCATCTGACGTGTAGAACTACCAAACGATAAGATAGCACTCATTGTATCGTTTACGTCACTACGTAAGAATTGAGAGCTGTCTATGCCGTCAAGTGTATCAGCATCATCAGCACCAATACCTGTAAGTCCACTACCATCACCTGAGAAACTGTTAGCAGTAACGTTACCAGTAATGTTGATACTTCCTGAACCACTTAATGTTCCTGAGAAGCTATCATTAGCATCGCTACGTAGGAATGATCCGCTGTCAAGTCCATCTAGATTATCAGCACTTAGTCCACTACCTGAGCCATCGTTACCTGAATGCCATACAGTATATGTGTTTGTGCCATCATAGAATTGAAGTCCACTTGTTCCGCCATCTATGTTTAATCTAGTATTGCCACCTTCGTTTGCAATATGGATAACATCGCCAGAGTCAACATACTGCATATAAGCTCTACGTGTAGCACCTTGATACCAACTTATATATGGATTACCAGTTGAACTGGTATCGCCAAAACGCATTTGTTCACCGCTACGGCTTGTTGTAATCAATCCTGTAGCAGTATCATCTGCATCACTGCGTAGGAAACTTGTGCTATCTAAACTATCTAGTGTTTCTGCATCAACACTTGTTAGTCCACTACCGTTACCAGTAAATGTGCTTGTGCCAATGTTAATATTACCAAAGCCGCTTGTAATACTACCGGCATTTAATGCGCCTGTTCCTGTTAAGTTGCTGTATGTTCCATCAATACGTGCATTAGGAACTGTGCCACTTGCTAGGTTACCTGCCGCAAGTTGTTGTATACCAGCACCGTTTGCTGTATTCAAGCTGCCTGCATAGATAGCACCTGCTACACCCATACCACCTAGTAGCCTAACAGCACCTGTTGCAGTATCAACTGCTGCGGTAGTATCGCTAAATGTTTTAACTCCAGCCATTGACTGGTTGCCGCCTAGTCTAGCACCGGCTACAGTTCCTGTTGTAATATTGTCAGCATTGAGTGAACCTAGTCCACTACCGTTACCAGTAAATGTGCTTGTGCCAATATCAATGTTACCAAAACTTGAAGTAATACTACCAGCAGCTAATGCTCCTACTGTTGTAAGGCTACTGGTTACAACATTTGCACCTAATGTAGTTGCATTCAACACAGATGTGTTAGCAATACGATATTCTTTGGTGCTGATTACATTAACATGTTCACTAAAGTCCCAACTGTCATTTGCGTTACTCCATGTTATTGTATGATTTGTATTACCTTTTAATGTAATACCACCTCCGTTTGCTGTTGCATCGGTAGGAGTTGCTACATCACCAAGTTCTATGTTTTTATCATCAACACTTAGTGTTGTTGTGTTAATTGTAGTTGTAGTTCCATTGATTGTTAGATTTCCTTCAACAGTAAGATCACCTGCAATATCTGTATTACCAGTTGCCCAATCCATTACAACCTTGTTAATGCTATCGCCAAATCTCAAGTCACCGTCTTGATCAATTTGTAATCTTTGAACATTTGCTGTGTAGAAATCTAAATCATCATTGTCAGCACTTGGACCTGTTTCTGCAATAATATACGTGTCTTGATCGCCGTCTCTTACACCGCCTAATGGTGCCCATGCTGTTCCATCATAACCTTCAAACTGTATTAGCTGACTGTTGAAACGTGCGTCACCTTGAGCAGGCACTGTAGGTCTTGCTGCTGTATTACCAACTGGTAACTTGATTGCACCATCATCTGAGAAGTTGGTGTATCCTGTTACTTCTGTTGTGCCTCCAGCGTTGACACGTATTCTCACTTGCGCATCGTTTTGTACTTGTCCTGTAGATCCTACATCGCCTGTGCTAATTATTACGTCACCGCCTGTAGCTGCGCCTGTTCCTAAACCTGCTTGTATTGTCAAGTCGCCGCCTGCTACATCAGTGCCTCTAGCGTTAGTTCCTTTAATTGTAGCATTGTTCGGAGCGGTATCGGTTTCTGCTTGCCCTATAACAATACTTGCATTTCTTAATACAAGATTGCCGTTAATGGTTGCTGTGCCTGCTGGCACATCAAGTGGGTCAGCTGTAACAAGATCGTCAACTCTGATTGTAAACGATGTTGCTGTATCTGTTGCACCACTTACTGGCCATGTGCCATCTAAGTTAGTCACTGTGCTACTTGCAATGTTGATTGTATCGCCTTCGTTAATACCAAGTGTGTAAGGAGTATATGTAAACGATAGTGTAACACCTGAGAGTATAGTTGAAGTTGTAGCAGCACTCAAGTAAATAGCATCATCTGTAACACCACTTACTGTCGTGTTACTTGGAATACTAGAACTACCTGTGACAATCATACCCGCTAAGATGCCAGTTGTATCAGACATAATAACTTCTTTGATTGCGTTATCTGTAACTTCTGCTGTAGACTGAGTTACTGATTCTAAGTTTACTGCAACATCTCTAGCAGCAGTTGCTTCATAGCTTGCTATGAATGGAAATAAATTTCTTTCTGCTGTTTCCGAACCAACAACGATATTTGTTGCTTCTCCACCTATTTCAAGGCTGGTAACATTTGTGTTGTAAATTCTACCAGCTCCGGTGCTTGATGATGTAAGTGCAGCAGAACCAACATCCAAACCTTCTGCAAGATCAAGTGCTGTTCCCCATTCAGGAGTTGTTCCGTTTGACTTTAAGAAGTTGTTTGCTCTACCTATATTCAATGTATTTAGAGTTGATGCTGATTGAGCATATAATATATCACCTATAGCGTAGGTTCCTATGCCAGTTCCGCCTCTAGTTACCGGCACTAAGCTGGTTAAGTTTGCAGGATTCAAGAAGTATGCACTATCCAAACTGTCTAATGTTCCTGCATCAATTACGCCATCTTTGATGAATACTTGTCCAGTTCCACCTGCATCAACGTCAAATTGTGATTGTAAGAATCTACTAACACCAAGTCCTGAGAATGTTCCTAGCGGATCATAATCAACGTTAGCAATACCAATGTTAACTGGATCACCATAGAACTCTCCACTTAAACTCGAACCTGTGAGTGTTATTGGGTTATCGGTTGTAGTTGATTTTTTCAAACTTTGCACAACAGTTTTATAACTGCTGTCACCAAATAATGCTGTATCACTGTTTGGAACACCTGACGCTCCAAGTCTACTTGGAGATATTGTTCCAGAAATAATATTTTCTGCGTCAATGTTTGTAACAGCAAGTGTGTTCCAGTTTGCAATCAATCTACTTGATGTGTTAATAACACTTTCAATTTGCACATTGTTTGTAATAACTTCTGCACTACCAACACCAACCGCAGTAATGTCTTGTGCGTTTGTAACCAAGTCATTAATGCTGCTCAAAGCATCTGAGCGCAGTGCGTGTATAGTAAACGAGTTAGTTGTTACAGATCCTACAAAGAATCTTGAACCACTGTCAACTGGTCCGCCTGCACCAACTGTGCTGAATAATTCGTTTGCACTTGAACCGTCGCTTAGTGTTTCTATACGTATTGCATCACCTGTTGTTAGTCCGTGACCTTCTACAACAATACTATTGTCTGTAGTGTTCACAGTGCTACGAGTAATATTGTGGTTAGCATTTGCCGGTGTGCTTGTAAACTCAACTTGGTTAAGTAGTGCAAAGCCTTCATACAATTCAATTGTATCTGCATCTATACGTTTTACATAATAAACTTGTTCGTTCAACAAACCACCGATTGGAACGTTGCCAAGTGTATCATATGTTACTGGATCACCGTTTGATAGTCCGTGATTGGTAATTGTAATTCTGTATGTGCTATAGTCAACAGCACCGCCGCCGCCAGTTGAACCAGCTAGGAAGTTGTGTGTAATAACATCGTCTAAGTTGATATCTTTTGAAGTTGCAACCGCAGTGTTGTCTTCAACATAGTCTAGTGATGAAGCACTTGCAACAAATAGCTCGCCGCCAATAATGTTTACATAGATACGTTTTTCTATAGCTGTAACTTCAATTTCAAAGCCACTACCAGTTCCGCCTACATCGCTTGCATTCACTTCTAACAAGTCTCCTGATGCATATCCTGTGCCGCCTCTGTTGATGTCAACGTCGGTGATTTGTCCAGCTGTGACTGTTATGTTGGCTTTTGCTCCAGTTCCTGAACCTGTCTTGGCTTGTAGTGGCACTGACTCATAAACTTTGTTTCCTAATGTAGGAGTGTATCCACTACCACCAACAATGTTTGCGTTGTCTAAGTTAGCAGCAATACCACTCTTGAATTCAGTTACCGCACCTTGAGCGCCACCGTCTGCAGATGTAACAATAGTTCTTACCGTTCCTGTTGCGGCTGCACTTGCTTTGGTTGGATCAGCACTATCAGTGTTTGTGTAGGTGAATGTTGTTGACGTTGGAACACTAAGAACAAGTCCATTTTCATTGTATGTTTCGTCTGTAGTGTTCAAAATTTGAACAGTGTTACCTACTTGTAAGTTGTGTGCTGCACTGGTTGTAACAGTTGCTACGTTACTATTACGTTCTGCAAATGTAAGACTACATGTTTCATCAGTAGTAAATGTGTATGTGACAGTTGGATCCATAACCAAGTATTGGCTTGAATTTGAACTACGTAGGAACCAGTTGTCAACAATCTCAGTGCTTGGTCCTTTTGATGTTGGACGCACACCAGAGTCAACACCGTTAACAAACAAGTTAGGTGCAGTGCCGCTTACATCCCATGGATCGCCTGTTGAGTCTTCGTTTTCATCCCATGCGCCGCCTTGTGTCACAACAAGTATGTTACCGCTTAAACTGTAATTACCTTTTGCGTATGCAACAGCATCGGCGATACCTGGTTGAGTAATTTCATCACCGTCGTTAGCACTAATATTACCACTTAGTGTAAGTTCTACCTGCTCATAGTTTTCAGTAGCAATATCACCAGCTTTCAAGTCAATAGCAGGAATATCATCTACTTGTTCTAGTCTTGATTGATAACCATCTGTGTTTGTGTTTGTAAACTGACGTGTAGCAGGAATCAAATCAGGGTTTAGCTGACCATTAACGTTCAACTGAACAATAGCACCCGGAACAGCCGCAGTAGACACAGTTTTGTCAACAAAGCCACCTAGTCTGTTTGAAATAAAACTTCTTACTGCCAACTGTGTTGACAATCTTCCATCACTTGGTCCACCAATCTCATCGTCACCTAAGTTAACACTAGTTGAGATTTCTTCAATAGCAACATCTGACAAGCTCAGTCTCAAAGCATCAAGTTCGTCCACCTGAACTTTGTTTCTAAATGTAATGTTACCAGTTCTGTTGAACGCTGTAATAAAGTCACCAACTTTAAAGTCACCAAGTTCGTTTGTTCCCGATGAATAAACTCGTCCTGGTAATTCTTCAAACTGTTCATATTCTGCTCTTGTGTTACCACCGTTCTGTGGTAGAGCGTTATAGTCTGTTCCAGAACCTGCATATTCCCAAGTGTGTGCAGATGAGTTAACAACTGATGGTCTGTGGAACCAACACTGCTTTTCTGGCAGTGCTGTCAAGTTTGTTAAACTTGAACTACCGTCTGTGGCAGTAATGCTAAACGTTGCTGTGCCTAGTCCTAGTTTTGCACTGGTTTCGTTTACACCAATAGTTGTGTTTGGTGTGCCACTGGTATGATCTTCATCAATAGTGCTGGTTTCGTCAAACTGTATTCTAAGTAGTGCTTGTCCAACTGCAACTTCTTCAATACTTACAACTAGTCTACGCTCTCTAGGTTCCCAACTGTGAACAATAGCACTGTTGTTTTGTGCTCCTGTAACACCTGTTATTGCTCTACCAGGAACAAATTCAAATCCTTCTGATCCAGATTCAAGTATCAGTGTTTGATATGTTTGGTGTGAACTTAATATTTCTTCTACATAAAATTCAATAACATCAGAGAAGAACTTGTGTGTTCCTGTGCTTGCTTCGATAATGTTAACATCAAAATCCAAACTATCGTCAAACGCAAGTGTAAACTCATCTTCACTTAGAAGTTTTACATAATACTGTTGTTCATCATCCAGTCCTCTAATAACGTTGTTACCGTTTGGATCATAGATAACTTTTTGTCCATTTACAAAACCGTGTCCAACGATTGTAAAGATATTTGTTTCATCATTTACATCTGTTGCACCATCGAAAGTTGTTTCTGTAGGTGTAAGTTTATAATTGTTTGTAATGTCACCTTCTGAACTAACTTCAGTTGGATCTGGCAAGTCTTGTGGGTCGTTAATAATTGTGTTTACAATATCAAATCTGCTGCCAACAAAATTTTGCACTGCTGCTGATACACTAGTGATATATGTTAGAGCTTCTGTTTTTGCTTGTTCAATAGCTGCAATAGTTTGTAACTCTTGTCCACTGATACTGATACGTGAACTGTCTTGCAAGTTTTGTGTGTAATATGCTAGACCAGCACTACGTGAATACCTGTTACCTGTGTCCCAAGTGTCTTTTGCTGCTGCTTCGACAATAAGCTGAGTATCTCTGTTACATTTTGATTCGTCGTATGTGAATCCATACCAAATGTTTGCTTGTATTTGTGTGTTGATATATTCTGTTACGTTCTGCGCAATGTTTATAGCACCAATAGTATCAAGCAATCCGTATGCTTCAGATTCGTTTCCTGTTACCCATGAAACATCTGGCTCAATAGTTGTAATTGGTGTAGCGCCTGTGCCGTCAATAAAATCAATAATTTCTTGTAATCTATCAGAAGCTGCTGTGGCTGCTGCTGCACTACCTGCGGCTGCACTAGTATCTTGTGTTTCAGCATTGCCTGCACTTACTGTTACAGTTGTTTCTAATATAACTTCGCTTATAACAGTTTGCAGTCTGCCATATGCAGCAACAGTTTCTTCTTGCTGTCCTGTGCCATATTGTGCAGTCCCGTCAATGAAGTATGCTGCTGCTGCTAGTTTAGATTGTAAATTACCGCCGTATGTTAAATCATACAGCAATCCATCAATAATTAATTTTGAATCTCTTAAACATTTTGCTTCATTGTAAACAAAGCCTGTAGAGAATGGAGCAGTGCCTGCTGCAATTTGTGTGTTGATCCATGCGTTAATTTCTGCTGCAATAAAATCTTTGTTGTTGATAAGTTGTGTTACAGCATTTGCGTATCCGCTATCGCTTGCATTGTCACTACCGCCAGTTGGTGTTGGTCTTGAATATGCTGCTGCAACACTGTCACCTGGCACGGTATTTTCATCGCCGTTGGTAATAATGTCAATAATCTCATCCCATAGGGCATTTGATCTTGAAATTGCTGTAGCATCATTTAACAAATTACCAGTAAACGTTTTTGCTTGTCCAAATGCTGCAATGTGTTGATCTTTCTGTGCAGCAAATGTATCCGAATCAAAACTTGCGCTGAAATATCTAAGTGCTGCACTTACTGATCTATGATTACTGTTAAACAGAATATCAAATCTTACTGCATCAACTAGAAGCTGAACGTCACGCTTACACTTGTCCTCATTGTAAGTAAAGCCAGCCCATATACTTGGAGTTGCTGCTGCAATTTGTGCGTTAATCCATGTTACAACATCATCTGCAATTAAATCTCTGTTTAGTATCAACAAGTCATGTGCAGTTTTGTAATCTGGTTCTCTAAAGCGTAAAACAAATTCTTCAACAGGTGCATCACGATTGATACCTACAATACTAACAGTTTGCTTTCCTTCACTAGCACCTGTAGCAGTTACAAAACTTCTGTCAAACGCAAACGCTTTAGGAGAGAAACCTGAACTTCGCAGAGCATACAAACCAAAGTTGGTAGCAGAGTTAGTAATTGAACAATATCCGCCTGACTGACAGTAAACACCGTTGAGCAGGAAGATTTCAAAACAAGACACGATCTGTGCATAAGCATCATTGGTTAATCGCCACGCTGTTCCGCCAAATGATAGAATAGTAAAGGCGTTAGCAACCATTGACTTACCTTGTTCAGGTATAGCACCAATAACCGGATTCTCAGCCTCAATACCGTATGTCGGAACGTTGGGTGATTCAACTTTTGAACCGTCAATCTTAGCACCGTTCATACCTAAGAACGAAATAATCGAGGCGTTCTGGATATATGGTGAAGTAACAATAGTTGGTCTTGTGTCAGGTAAGTTTGTATATTGATCTCTATCTGTAATTACAGGATCAAAAGGATCATCAAACGCCACAGCATAGTCAGCAGTAATAGTTGGAACATAGTTATCATCAACACCGTCACGGAATGTAAATTCACCAAAGTAACAAGCGTTTCTAACACGTAGGATATCTAAGTTAGCATTTGCAGGACGGATAATACAACCACGCAAACCGTCACCTTTAATAACTGTGTTATCCGGAACAATAATAGGGTTGTCTTCTGTGTAGTCACCAACAGCAACTTTGATGTTTACACGACGGAAGTTGATTGTGCCGTCAGCATTGTAAACTAGTCCAGAAGCAATTTGACAGGCTCTCTTAACAGTTTTAACTGGAGCGCTCTGTCCATCATTAGCGTCATCGCCTTGTTCAGCAGAAACGTAGATAACATTACCACCAAATACGTCAGCATCGGTAAAAGATAAGTTACCAAAGCCATCTGTTTTCAAGAGCTGACCTACAGTACCACGTGACGGAGGCAGTGTCATTGTGTATCCTGAGTCTAATGTATCCGGTGCTTTGATTCCTACACCGTCATCACCTGACGCTGTAAGTTCTTTGAATGTTAGGGTTTTAGCATTTTCAAGATCAAAGTCATTGAACATGTTCATTCCTGCTTGTGTAAACTGAGCAGTTTCAAATTCGTTTACTTTGATACTAATTTCTGCACTTGCGCTATCACCTTGGTCTGTGATTGCAATTTCAGTATCTTTATCAAAAATGCGTCTAGTAATGTCCTGTACTGTGTTATCATCACGTAACAAGAATACTTTACCGTCGGCTGTGTTGATTGCTAATTCACCGGATTCTAATTGAGAAACTATAGGTTTTTTATTCGCGACTGCAGATCGCTTATGTCTAATTGTTGTTGCCATTCGGCATGCCTCCTATTTAGGTACGGGTCAGGTCTATATAGACGCCCAAAACTACACGATAGAAATCGCTGTAATGTTATTTATCATAGGAGTAAAATGGCGGCTTAGAACTCGCCGCCATCTAATGTGTCAGTCCAGATTGGATTTGAATCTCCATCACCTGTAACTGTAAGTAATTGATAACTTATACTTGCATCAGCACTACCTGCTGCTTCTGTTACTTTCAATGCTGCTGTGCCGTCACCATATACAACACCATCTGGAACAAAATTACTACGTCCTGTTCCGCCATATATAACAGCAAGATCGTTGTTTGTTAATATAAGTTCGCCGTCAACAGTGATATTTGTGTCAAAAGTTACATCATTGTTAACTGTGCCGCCGTTGAGTTTGTTTAAGTATCTGTTTTCGACATATACACTTACAGCTCTTTGAGTTGGCGCAGTATTGAAGTCTTGCGTTCCTAGACTTGAAATTAGGTTAGCATTGTCACTAACTTCTTTAAGTTCTACACCAACTGGAATACCTTCTCTAATAAACGGTCCTACACTGGTTAAACCTTGTAAATCAATTTCATTAGCGTTAAGTGTAATAGCACCTGTAAGAGCGTTTACACCAAAGAAGTTACCAACTCTAAAGTTACCAATTTGGTCAACTGTGCCGCCTGCAAATACTTTACCTTGATTGCGTTCAATAATTTCTTGTTCTGCTATAGCACTACCGCCAAAGAACGGAAGTGCGTTATAAGTAACGCCAGCACCTACATATTCAAATGCATGTCCTGATGTTGAAATTGTTGACACATTGTATAGGTTACCTTGTTGTGTAGTGTTAACTGTGATAATTCCAGGGAACAATCTAACATTTGCTGTTCCACCGTATACTTGGTTTAGATCAGCAATAGCATTGTCTTCAACTGTTTGTATATTGCCGAGTATTTTGTTTCTTTCGGTATTATATACTGCACTGCCTAATTCGTAGTTGTGATTCTGTTCTTGCCAACCAGTAGTATAACCTTCTATTAGAGATATTGCTATTCTATCAATAAGTAATTCAAAGTTGTCTGCTGCTGCTTGTGAGCCGTCTGGTATAGTAACATCTTGTGTTAATACATTACCGTAGCTTGTAGTGACAGGATCGTTTAAAACAACCTGTTTTAACAAATCTCCTAGTTTATAGTAACTATAAGCGGTTACAAGTGTTTGATCTGCATTACCTACTTTTGCTGCACCAAGGATAGCACCTGCATAATATGCATCTGCTGCACGTCTCGTTTGCTTGTTACCTTGATACATTGTATCATAAATTGCTGCATCAATTAAATATCCAGTATCTCTCTTACATTTATCTATGTTGTAAGTGAAATTAATTAAATTATCAGTAATGTAAGTTATTACTGAGTTTTGAATATTTGCCTTTTCTGAAAGCATTACTGACGCTGCTGTTCTAGTAACTTCAGGTAACCAACTTACATCTGGCTCAACTTCTCCCGGAGTTCCTACAAGTGTTTGGTTGTTAATTGCATCTTTGACTATGTTTATCAAACTTGTAGATGTAGAACTTTGAACACTAGTGCCGTAATTTCCGCTTAGGATTTGTGATTCAGGGTTTCCTGTAGTAGGTGCCACTCCAATGCCTTCAATACATTTCTGCGCTATATCAGCTAAGTGTGCATATGCTGCTACTGTGTTTGCAACTTGGTATGCTGGAATATACTGTATTGATCCTAAGAAATAAGCTCTAGCAGCTATCAATGTAGCAATATTACCAGTATATAACAAGTCATGTGCTACAGCATCAATTAAGTAACCTGTATCTCTCTTACACACATCTTGATTGTAATTAAAACCGTTGTATGTTGTTCCTATAAACGAAATAGTATCGCTTATAATAGTTTCTTTTGATGCTGATAAAGTTGCTACTGCTGACTGTATACCAGCTGCTGCCCATGTAATATCTGGATTTGTTTCAGTTGGTAGATTATCAGTGCCATTAATAATTACATCTTGTATAATGTCAAGTAAGTCACCTACTCTGTTAACTTCTGTTGCACTTGCTGCTCCACTGCCTGTAACTTGTGTTTCGACTGTTTGTTCAGGATCACTGTATGCAGTATCAAGTAAAACACTACCTAGTAGTGTGTTTACCCATCCTAATGCATCCGATGTTTCTTGTTGTTGTCCAGTAACTTGATTGCTTGTTCCTACATAGTAACTGTCAGCAGCAGCTCTAGTTGCACTGTTACCACCATACAAAATGTCATATGTTAATGCATCTACGATATACTTTGTATCACGTTCACATTTTGTAGAATTAAATGTAAAGTTGCGTGTAAATGTATTGTTGATAAATGTGATTACAGCATTTTGATAATCAGTTGTTCTGTCTGTAATATGTGTAAAACTACCTTGATCGCTATCAGATGTCCAAGCAATACTTGGTGCTATATCTGCAGGCATACTATCAGTGTTACCTGCTGAAATGACATCAATAATGATTTGAATCAAGTTTTGAACAGTTCCTGCTTCAACTGCTGTTGCTCCTGCACCGCTTGTATCTTGTGTTACAACCACTTGTTGAGGAGATGCAATTAAATTATTTTGCACAACATCTGACAACCATGTTTTCAGTTGTGTATAAGCATCTATTGTAGCTGCTTGTTGTCCTGCGCCTAATTGACTTGCTGTTCCGACAAAATATGCTTCAGCTGCTGCTTTAGTTGCTAAGTTACCTCCATATTGAACATCATATGCTAGTGCGTCAACAATATATTTTGTATCTCTTTCACATTTGGTTTGATCATATGTTAATAATGGATAAGTTGTGTTTACATATGCAACAACTTCTTTGCTTAAGAATATTCTGTTAGCTACTAGTTGTGCGTTAGCATCGTCTGATGCACTGGTTGGTAAGATACTTGGCACAGGATATACTAATGTATCTGCAGATGTATCAGTGCTGACTACACCATTCTCAATTATGTCAATTACTTCGTTTAGAGCTGTAATTATCCTTGCTGAGAATTGACTGCTAATACCTGTAGCAGTTGACATTTGATCTCTTAAATATTTGATTGATTCAATAGTTTGTAAGTTTTGATCACTTATAACATATGCACTATTAGCTCTTTGATATGCAAGTCCACTTGTTACTGCATTGTAGTTTGTTCCAAATGCTGCATCGTATGCTGCTGCTTCAACAAGTATTCCAACATCTCTACGGCATTTTGCTTCGTCATAAGCAAATGTTTGGAAGTTGTTCGCGATAAAGATAATAATTTCAGTTTGAACAGTTTCTTTGTTGCCTTTGATTACGCTGTATGCTTGCTCTAAATCGTCATCAGCCCATGTAATGCTTGGTAATACAGTTGCAGGTAAACCAGTTAAGTCGCCTGCTCTAATTACATCTTCAATAATTTTGACTAAGCCTTCGACATCGTCAGCTTCAGTTGAGCTTGCAGGTGTTCCTGCTGTATCTTGTGTTAAAGAGTTTCCTACAGAAGTTGTCACAGGCGCTTCTATAACAATATCTCCAAGTATGTCACCTAGTCTATTATACGCATCAGCTGTTGCTGCTTCTTCTGCTGGATCTCCTAGTTGGCTTACACCATCAACAAAATAACTTCTTGCTGCTGTAATAGTTGCACTGTTACCACCATACAAAATATCATGGCATATTGCATCTACAATATATCCTACATCACGTTCGCATTTTGTTGCATCATATGTTAATGATGGAAAGTTTACAGCAATCCAAGCAATAATTTCGTCTTTAATATATTCCTTGTTAGCAATTAATTGATCTTTCGCTGCCACTGCATCTGTAGTTGGTAGCACACCTGGTGTTGGGAATACGAGAGCATCTGCTGCTGTATCTGTGCTTAACACCCCATTATCAAGTATGTCAATTACTTCATCAATTGCAGCTTCCATTTTAGGCTCAGCAGCATCACTTAATCCTAATAATCTTAGCTGTTCTTTTAATTCTCTAATTGCAGCAAGTGTTTGTATTTTCTGGTTATCTTGTAAATCAGCACTACTTGCTCTTTGATAAGATAGACCTGCTGTTACACTGTTATAGTTTGTTCCTAATGCTATGTCAAGTGCCACAGCATCCATTATTAATCCTACATCACGCTCACACTTTGCTTGATCGTATACAAAGTTTTGATAATTGTTTTCAACATAAGATACTGCTTCTGCTGCTAGGAAATCCCTGTTAGCTTGTAATTGGTCTTTTGCAGCAATCTGTGCTGCTGTTGCAGTAGTTGGATTAGCAAAGACTAGTGCATCTGCAGATGTATCAGTGCTTACTACACCGTTTTGTATAATATCTACAATCTCGTCAAATGCCGCTTCTACTCTAGTTTGTGCAGTAGCATCACTTGAAACTGCTGCGCTTGCTTGACCTTTTGCATAGTTTATAGCACCTACTGTTTCAGTTTGCTGTCCACTGATAACATATGCACTATTAGCTCTTTGATATGCAAGTCCACTTGTTACTGCATTATAGTTTGTTCCTAATGCTGCATCAAAATATGCTGCATCAATAATCAATCCAGTATCTCTTTCGCACTTGGCTTGATCGTATACAAAGTTATTGTCATTAATATATGCAATAACTTCTTCTTGTAAGAATGTTCTGTTTGCAATAAGTTGTTCGGTGGCATTGATCAAATCAGTGCTTGCAGGACCCGGTTCTGGATAAACTGTTCCTTCGCTTGGCAGTTGATCAAACTCAATTATGTTTAAAATATCATCAAATAAGTTACCAACCGAAGTTTGGAAATTTGAATCTCTATTAGCAGCTAATACAAGTAAACGTTTTGCTTCTCTTAGTGCAATAATTGTTGCAGGCTTTTGTTCAGAATCTAAGTATGCTGTGTTTGCTCTACTGTATGCTAGACCTGCTGTAATACTGTTATGGTTAGTGCCAAGCTGCGCATCTCTATATATTGCATCTATGATATAACCAACATCACGTTTACATTTTTCTATATTGTATGTTAATGTAGGATAATTTGCCAAGTTTTGTGCAATAACATCTGTAATGAATACTGTTCTTTGACTTAATATCACACCTGCTGAATCTTGTAGTGCAGTAAGTTCTGTTTCAAAACTTGGGTATGTTTTAGCAGGCAAACTTGTTAAGTTTCCGGCTATAACTACATTTTCAATTATTTGTAACACACCGTCAATTACAGTTGCTTCAACTTGCGTTGCTGCACCACTAGCAAAATCTTGTGTTTCTAAATTACCAGTTGTAGGAGTAACAGGCAAGTCTCTTATAATTCTCTGTAATATAAATCTTATACGTGCAAATGCATCAGTAAGAGTTGTAATTTCGGCTTGTATGAATGAGCTATAATTTATATTATTAAAGAAGTATATTGCTTCTTGTGTTGTGGCCGCTGTGCCTGTATATAACATGTCAAATATTAATGCATCAACTATGTAACCCATGTATGTTTGATATGTAGCAGCATCTTGACCGCCATATGTAAATGCCGAATTATCATCATCGATAAATGCTGTAAATTCTGCTTTGATAAATTCTTTATTTGCAAGTAATTGGTCTTTTGTATCAATTCTGTTTTGTATTGCGCCTGCATGGTTAGGAAATTCTATTGTGATTCCTGAACTATCGCCATCGTCTAAAATATTAATGAATTGATTAAATGCTTCGTTAACTCTATCTTGCGATGTGCTATCTGCTGCAACTTCGGTTAACGCTAGGCATCTGTCACGCAAGTATTCTAATGAAGTAAGATACAAGTCTTGGAATCTGTCTCTATATTCAATTTCTTGTGCTTGTCTAATTACACCTTGATCACTACCAAATACAACATACAATGCTGTTGAGTAAAGTAAGTTATCCATATCAGTGTTAAACTGTGTTTGATCGTAACTTAATTCCGTAAATTGATCGTTAATGTATGCACTTAATTCTTCAATAATAAAGTCTCTATTTGCAAGTATGTTATTTTTTGCTGCTATGATTCCATCGTCTATGCTAGTTAAATCATTTAGAGATTCATTTAATTCACTACCTATACCAGGTGTGCTGCTACTGTCTCCTGCTTCGATAATATTAGTAATAATATTAAATCTTGCATCTATTTCTTCTTTCATAGCAAGATTAGTTGTAAGTGCCTTCATTTCGTCTCTAGCACTTTCAATACCATATACAGTTGGTTCTAATTGGTCAAGTAAAACTTTAGTGCTGGTGCTTCTTAAATAACTTTGTCCTGCAGAATATGATTGATAATCGGTTCCAAAAACAATATCACCTGTTACAGCATCAACAATACGTCTTATGTCTCTGCGACATACAGTTTCGTCATATACAAAAGGTGCTTTTGTAATTTCTGTTGCTGTAATATAGTAGTATGTTGAATCGCCTTCAAATTGTATAATAGAACCAGTTTGCGGTTTATCACGTAAACTTCCTAATGATATAGTGCTGTTTGTCTGAAGGTTTGCAGTAGCTTCGGCTGTAATAGAGGCACCACCACCTGTGATTGTGATTCCTGGAACACTTTCGTATCCGCTTCCGCTTGTAGCTATAGATATAGCAGCCAATTGTCCTGTTGTCAAGTCAACTTGTGCTGTGCCTGTTGCTGTTACACCACCAGCGCCTGTCGGAGGATCAAACGTTACCACTGGCACACCAGTATATCCTGCACCAGGATTGTTTATAGTTACACTACCAACACTTGAAAAATAATCAGTAAGTGGAACAGCATTTGTATAAGGTATTGGATAAAATCCATCAGCAACAACACCCTCGGTTCCAAAGTCACTAACTGAGTTAGAAATAGATAGGTAACCGCCTTTTGTTGTTAGGAAGCCTACGCTACAGAAAACTGAGAAGCAACTAACGATCTGTGTATAACCAAAGTTGGTAACATGGAAACCAATACCACCTTGTGAGATTTGAGTAAATGCGTCTGCAACGAAACTGAAAACAAGAGATGCAGGATCATATTCATCACCGTCAACAAGCAGACCGCCTCCTCCGCCAGTTGGGTTGATTTGTTTTTCAACTGGTAATGACGGTTGATCTTCTACTGTTAAAGGTCTAGCACCAGGTTCGATGCCTTCTATTTGCACAGTTTCAAAAGGAATAAATTCTGTTCCGTCATTCAACCAAGGACCGTTCATATTTGTGCAGTTTTGAACATATGGTGAAGTTGTAACAAGTGCGCCTGGACGTATTCTTGCACACCAACCTGGATAACGTAGTCCTCTAAATGTCATTTGGAATAGGTAGCATCCGTTGCCCATAAAGAACAAGTCGTCTGTGTTGTTCTTAGGAAAAACTCTTGTGTTACGTAATTCACCTTGACCACTTATAGTTACAAAGTCTCTTAGTGTAATTGGATTTTCTTCATAGTAATCTCCAGGCGCAACAATGATTGTTGAACCTTCAGGAGCAATTTCTGTTGCTTTTTTAATCGAAGCGAATGCACCAGCAGCGTCTTGTGACTTACCATCATTCAAGTCACTACCGTCTTTGGTGACGTAATACACGTTAGTAGCTTGAGGTCCTGATGCTTGTCCTGTAACTCGTAAATCAGCGTTTATATCTACTGTTTTACCTTCGCCGAGATTAATCTCAACGTTTCCGTCAGCAGTAAGTATCAAAGACTTATCAGCTATCTTCCTTTCGTGTAATGACTGTCGCTTCATAAATTTCATGTTTTATACTTCCAAATAACTTATTGTGGCGGTAAGGTTTGTTGGACTTTGTCCTACCAATACTACTTTATCGTTTTCTTCTAAAATTAATCTTTCAACATTAAATGTAAATGTTTCTGATGCAGACACAGGTAAAGAATTTAAAACCAAATTTCCGTCACCTTTTACTTGACCATCTGGAATCACGTGCATATCAAATGATGAATCATTTACACCTGTGCCGTCGTCTGTTCCTGTGTTACAGACCAATAGAGTAGTAATGGCATATTTTTTGCTTGCCGGAACCGTTAGTATGGTTGTATCTGTAGTCAGCACTTGCGCATTTTCTATTGCCATTTTTTCTTCCTCAAAATATTATACTGTAAAGCAGTGCTTTATTTCTGCTTATTATTTCATCTTGTGTTTCGTTTGCATTCTTAAAAAACAGTCCAGTACCGCCGTCTGCTTCTGGTTTAGAATACAAATAAATACCATCTGCTGGAACTCCTAAAGAAGTATCGTCTTGAACTGTAAGATTAAAGAAATCATTAGACTGGACAACACCGTCTCCTGTGCCTTGCAACTTAACAAAGCCGTCAGTATCTTCTGACGAAATAGTATCACCTACAAAATTAAGATTAGCAACTACTAACTTGTTTTGAAAAAACTGAGCTATTTCACCATCGTTTACACTAACCAATACTCTGTTTTGTAAATCTCCAGCACCTGTATGTTCAGCTCTTACAAATGTTGTAGGATCTATAGATGTAGATGCAGAGATAGTGTCAGAAAAGTTATACAAGTTCCAACTATTAACATAGTCAATCATACCTCTAACATTAACTAAAATATCATCATCAAATGTAGTTGGATTGCGTCTTAGTCTATCCGGTAAGCCTGGATCTTCGGGTATTACAGCGCCATCGCCATCATAAGCCCAAATTTTAGCTTCATAATCAGTAGTATAGGTAACTTTGACTGTTCCGTCGCCGGAACCAACAAGATATAAATCTTCACCACCTGTAAGAACAGCACTGGTATATATACTCATTAAAGAGTCAGTTGATGGACTAGCTGTTGCATCTTGGAAAATAAATGCACCTAGTGTTGTGCCTCCGCTTCTGATACCGTTCTTTGATTCATCTAAGAATAGTCTTACATCATCTCTTGTTCCTCTTTCAATAATAATACCGCCTACACCTAAACTTATACCAGCTCCTGTTTCGCCTTTGTTTATTGTAATAGTATTATCATAGATCAACAAGTCTTCAGATTCAATAGATGTGCTAGATCCAGCTGTCATACTACCAGCAATGTCAACATTACCATTAATGTTGACTTTACCAGACAAGCCAGTTAGGAGGTTAATTGTTCCTCCGTCATCTATTTGTAGAGTATATTCGTCTACACCTATTCTATTGACTTGAATTGCCATTTACTACTCCAGCTTATGCTTGACCCGGTAGTGCTACACTCAAGTTTGCATTAGGGTGACCTGAAATTTCTCTGGCACTTGCATCATAACCGATGTTGTAAATGCAGTTTATTTCTGTTCCGCCGCCTTCAACTTGCACAGTTCTGTTACGTAGTTTTGTAACTTGGTATGTTGTTGAATCACTACCGATAGCGTCGATTGTGAATTCTCCTGCTACTAGTGCTTCGCCACCGCCTGTGCCTACTTTGTTAGCAAGTGTTAGTACTTCATCAGATGATGGATCACCGGCATTTGAATCTAATCGCACAACATACTTGCCGTTGCCTGCTTGTCTTACGATGTGAGCTGCTGTTGTTGCTTCTGCACCACCTGTAAAGAAGTGGCGTGTTACTGCGATACGACCTGATCCGTATCCGATCTTATCTTTATTAATTGGACGTCCCATTGTTTTCTCCTTTTTGACGTTCTAGGTCTACGCGGTGGGTAACCGCATAAGTCCTCTAAGAGGCTCTCCTCTTGACATAAGTATTTATCCTTTTTCAAAAAATGGGTTATTATGTGCTTTGAATTTGTAAGTTCTTTGCAAACCTTCTTCCATTCTTTTCTTCATGGTCAAATCTAACCCTATCACCTAGTTTTAGCTTGTGTTCATTTTTTTTGAAAAGGATATCTCTTCTGGTTGCACCAAAATTGTCAGGACGTATATGTCCATAAATTCCAGTAAATTTGTAAACTTGTCCTAGTTCTTCCATAGTATTTCTCCTTACTATATTTACTCAAAAAAATAGGCCCCGTAGGGCCTATTTAGAATTTGTATACAACTAATATTAGCTGAAGCTTAGGTTTCCGCTTGTTACTTCTACCTTCTCTAGGTAGTCAGCTGCGTTACCTAGCGACGAAGCTGTGTTAGATAGCTCAACATATCCGTAACGAGTCATGAACGACACTGTTGGTTCGAATGTTGTTGGATCTAGAACAACGCCTGAGCTCATCAATGGAATGTATGGGCAATAGAACGCTGCTGCGTCTGATTCGCTAGTTCCTTTGTAGCCAACAAGAACATCGTCGTCTGCTGCATATGTGTTTACATATACTTTCATTGCGCCGTTTAATGTTCCAACCATTTTGGTGTTTGTTGGTGCTTCAAAAGTTCCTTCAGTTGTTCTTGCGAATGCTGAAGTTGTTGCTGACTGTAGCACAGTTAAGATGCCTGGAGATACAACAGCCCAGTTACCTGCGCCTCTACGTGTTCTCTGTGCAATTCTGTTTGCTGCTCTGTTGACAAGAACTGCTAATGCTGCATGTTCGTCACCAACAAAAGTAGCTGTTCCAGATACTGCTGCTTGGTCATATGTATCAGTGCCTGTGCCTGCTAATGTAGCAAGTGAGCCTAATACTTCTTGGTCGATTTCAGCAGTAATTTCTTGTGCAAGTGCTGCCATGATTTCTGCTTCTACGTCGATACCGTGTTGTGACTGAGCATCCTGTGCTGCCTCAAAAGTCCAACGTGCTGATAGCTTACGTGTTTTAGCTTCAACAGTCTGCTTTAAGATCTGGATGCTTAGTTGGTTACCAGCTTGTCCTTCTAGTGCCGCAGTTGCGTCAGCTTTTGCTGTTGTAGCATTACCTGAATATGCTTCAGCAATTTTGAATGGTGAAAGTGCTTCTTCACCTGCTGTTGCACCTGATGCACCTGTGCCTGCTGTGTCGCTGTAGCGAACACGTAGTGTGTGAATCTGGCCAACTGGTCCAGTCATTGGTTGTACACCAACTAGTTCGTTTGCAATAACTGTTGGCATTACACGTCTGATCACTGGTAGGATCACACGGTTTAGTGTTGCGATGTTACCTGCAGAAGTAGCACCTGCTGTAGCTGTCTCTGAAAGATACTTGCGAGTATTTTCAAGAGTTGTAGCCATCACTGCTTTCTTTGTGCCACCTAGGCCTTCAAGAAGTGCTGCTTTGGTATCATTCCAACGGCTTTCTAATAGTTCTGACATTGGTTTCTCCTTAACTCAATCCAGCAAGGCGCTTTAGATCTACGACATTACTGTCATCGCCTGCTTGTTTAACGTCATTGTTTTCTCTGTTGCCTGTAATTTCTTTTGCCTCTGATAATACCGCCTTCTGCTTTGCTGGACCTTTACCATCGATAACCGCTGGTAGATACTTGTCAAACGCTGCTTGCAGTTTTGTTGTTTGAACTGATTCCAGTAAGTCTGTCATAATGCTTTGCTGATCTTTGCTCAATGGCGCGATCAACTTGCTTATTTTATCATTGCGAGCAATTGACTCGTTGATTGTTTTAACCTCGTTTGCCTTTGCTTCTGCAAGTTTAATTGCTTTAGCCGCTGCTAGTTTTGCTTCACTTAGTTGCTTGTCTTTTGCATCAACTACTTTCAGCATTTTAGCAGTTTCACTCTTTTCATTTAGATAAGAATGTTGATATTCGTTAGCAAATGCTTCGAATAACTTGCGACCAAAATCATTTTTACGTGCTGCTTCAATATCTTCTTTCAGTGCTGAAATTTCTTTTGTAAGTCCTTTTGACACTGTTTCTGATACTAGGGCAGCAGATTTGCTAATAAAGTCTTTTTTGACTCTATCAACGTGAGCTTTGCCTTCACGCACTAGGCGCACTTTGGTTTCGGCTAAGTCTTTTTTATCTTCGTAAAACTCTGCAAGTTCTTTTGCTAAAGATTCTACTACAAATTCTTCTAGAGCAACAAACTTATCAGCCATTGCTTTTTGATCGCTATGTAGTTCTTTAACTTCTTTAGCTAGTTGTTCACTTACAAAACTTTTTAGAAGGTTAGCATTTTGACGTTGTGCAACAGCAAATTTTGCTTTTGCTTCTGCTAGTTGCTTGCGATCGTCTTGGAATTCTGTAATTTCTTCTGCTAAACGTTCAGTAACTAGACTATCAATGGCTTCTACCATTGTAGTTTTGTCATGCTCGTATTTTTTAGCAAATTCTTCACGTAGTTCAGCTGTAACCTGTAAACGGTTCTCTTTAACTTTTGCATTCCATGCTTCTTCAAGTTCTGTACGAACTTCTTCAGATAGTGCTTCATTTTCGAAGAGTGATTTTAATGCTTCCAACATAATTTTCTCCTCGTTATCGGAGCCTGCTTATTATATCTAATAAGCTCTCTTTTAAGTATTTTTGTGCCTTTTTGTCGCCTTGTACTTCCCTTGATGTCTGGAACGCCCTATAACCACCTCGGGTATTCATAAGATGTTCGTATATCGGTGTAGGATAAGCACCAGGTGCGCTCGGTTGAGCAACAACATCAACGGTGATTATCTCAAAATCGCTTACTTCACCTGATCCGTCTTCCATTACGTTGCCGGAACCTCTCGATGAGACGCCTAGTTTAACGCTGCTTTCAAGCATTGTTTTTACTAGTTGTCCCATCGGAGTTGGTAAAATCTTTAACTTACCATAACCGTTTGGTCCATCCATCCACATTTCTGTGATCATATGGCTTACACGGTCTAAGTTAATATTAAGTCCTTCAGGATGATCTACTTCGCCTAACACTGAGTAGCCACCACTAATTTGTTCATTGAGTGTGGTGACAGCCCTGCCAATCTCGTTAACGGGATAAACACGCTGGTTTGCGTTGCGTACTCCGCCTTGAATGCAAATACCTTTCATAAAAAGATCTTTACCTTCGTTGGCAGACTCAACAACAATTTTAGCCTGGTCGAAACTCAAGTGTTCATTAAGTAGTTTCATACGTCAGTCCTCGTCTTAGCTGCCAATAGTTGATTTTTTATTAGCTGCGTCTTCTGGCTTGCCCTTTTTCTCAGCGCCGTGGCCAGGTTGTGCGCTCATGTTAGTAGCGCCGTTACCGCCTGGAGTGTTAACATTCCCTGCGTTGTCTTCGCTAGTTGCTGGTTTAGCTAGGCCGCCTGCTGTGCCTTTTTCTTCAGCTGTTCCACCTTTAGCGATATTTGCTGCTGTGCCGCCCATGTCGTTTTTGCCAGCTACTGGTGATTTTGCGTTTGCGCCGTTGTCACCTTTCTTTGGCTCGTCTGACATTTTTGTTACGTATTCACGCATAATTTCTGTTTCTGATTTTGGCATTGTTGACTCTTCAACTTCTTCATCAGTTGCTTCGTCTACTTCTTCATCAGTTGCTTCAAACGCTTCCATTTCTTCTTCGTCGTCGTCACCTTCTTCTGAATCCATGTCCATTGGCATATCCATGTCCATGTCGCCTTCTTCGTCACCTGGCTCTTCGTCGCCCATTAGTGCTTCGAATTCTGCTTTCAGTGCTTCTAGTTCGTCTTCTAGGTCTGCAACACGATCTTCTACATCACCTTCGTCGTCCATGCCCATGTCGTCGTCTCCGCCCATGTCCATGTCGTCGCCTGCGTCTGGCATTTCGATGTCACCCATCATGTCATCAGTTGGATCAGCTTCGTCAAAGATTCCTTCTTCAACTTCTTCGTCTGTTGCTTCGTCTAGGTCTTCTTCTGACTCGTCAACTTCTTCATCAGTTGCTTCGTCTAGGTCTTCTTCTGATTCATCTACTTCTTCATCTGTAGCTTCATCAACTTCTTCATCAGTTGTTTCTTCTACTTCTTCGTCTTCTAATAGACCTTCATAAATTTCACGTGATTTTTCTACCACGATTTCGTGGAAAAGCTCTTCCGCACCTGCTCTGTCTTCATTGACAAGGCGCTCAAGCATTTCTTCAAACTTGTTGCGATCAGTCATGTCATTCTCCTTCATTGTCAAGGCTGTCAATTATATTTACACTTTATTGAAAATATACGTGTAAAATGGGGTCAAAACGGCCCATTTTATCAAATATGCTGGTTTTGTGTGAAGGTTTTTCTAAAAACTTCACTAGTAATATGTTCGAAATTACTTAATCCTTTGAGATAATCAGGAATAAAAAAATCTTCTTTTGGTATTACTCGAACGTATTTAGTCTTTGGAAACATATTTGCGCAAAGCATAGTTTGCCTTGTCCAGTTTCCGTGATATGTTGCTCTGTCGTTGGTTTGCTTGTAGTTTTTACTACCTGCATACAAATTGTTAACCTTTTCGTTTTTATCACCTAACCCTACATAATCAAACCCTAAAATGTATATTGTTCTATATCCATGTTGGCTTGCTAACAGCATTGCAGTAGGCCCGCTACTCCAACCTTTATTAGGTTCCATTATTTTAATTCCTGCCGTTTTTTGTGTAAGTTTATTAGGATTACTCCATACATTATAGTGCATTTGATAACGCTTATCGGATATCTCAATGATCATCTTTGTGTCAACTGCAATCAAATGATCTGGTGCAAAATCTCTATATAGAGCATTGCATCCGTATATTTTACCGTGGGCTCTTAAAGGTTCTAAGGGTATGTGTTTTCGACTTATGCCGTTACCTAAAACAAAGGCTATGTTATTCATTAAATTCCGCCGGCTGCTGCCTGTGCTGCTAATCCGTACATCTGTCTAATGAAGTTTAATTCTTTTTCGCTTTCAACCTTGTGGTTGTCACTTGCTTTACGTGCTTTGTTTATATCTTTGAGTGTTAATCTACTCTTACGCTCATCATCTACCTTGATCACACTCTTATCGTCTACTGCATCGTAGGTATGATCCTCAACAGGTTCCATTGTTTTGTCATCGAAGTAGTATAGTTCACGTAGTATCATATTATTATTTATATAGTTTGTGCCGGATTGTCAGCGCCAACGCCTCCAATATCATTTTCTGTATTTGTTGCTGGTGCTTCCCCAGTTCCGCCATCAATAGCGCCTGCGCCAGCATCTAAACCAGTTTCTAATCCACCTGCGTCTCCAGCTAGGTCAGCGCCGCTGAGTCCTGCCATACGCATCTCACCACCTAAGTCATCTGTGACTAGATCTGTGAGGTTCTCATCATTTTCTTCTCTCCATAGACGTTCGTTGTCAGCAATCTCCTCTTCACTAAGTCCTAAGAAACGTTGCATAGCAAATCTATTTGAAATATAAGGTATAGCAGCCATTTGTGTAAACGTTCCTATTCTGTTATTATCAAGTTCTGCTTGTCTGTATGCTGCGAAGTTTTGCGGTGGTGTAAGTTTTAAGTCAAACATTGAATAATCAATGTTTGCACCTTTGGAACGCAAATACAATTTGAATTCTCTATTGAAAACTTCTTCAACGTTTGCTTGTAGTCTTTGACAATAATTGTTGAATCTTAATTCTTGAATGTATGCTGTACCCACTCGCCCGTCATTGTATTGTGATGCACCATCATCAGCCCCAGTAGGAAGGTAGCTTGAAGGAATACGCAAACCCCTAACCAATTTGTTGGTGAAGTATCTAAGATCATCAATCTCTCCTAAGTTTGTGCCGCCTGGTAGAGTTTCAACCTTTGATCCACGACCTTCTGCAGTTTGTGGAAAGAAGTAGTCTTCATTGATTGACAGTGGATTATATGACGAGTCTATGACATTCGTTCCTCCACCTGTTTTCGATGGGATACGTCTTTGGTGTATTTCCGTTTTAACACGCTCCACAAACTGCATAGCAAGGTGTGAAGGCATGTTGCCCACATCAACGTAGAATACTCTGCGCTCTGG